>Ga0209794_1000110_pt1 | contig 206057 bp, 203 predicted proteins | sample EBPBio232013_DNA_FD_185869 | JGI IMG/M metagenome (GOLD analysis project Ga0209794, IMG submission 185869) | Wastewater treatment Type I Accumulibacter community from EBPR Bioreactor in Madison, WI, USA - Reactor 1_5/23/2013_ DNA (SPAdes)... | ecosystem: Engineered > Bioreactor > EBPR >...
AAGCTACCAGTCGTAGGCATAGGCGTAGAACTAGTTCTAGACATGGAACCTCGGCGATCAGAGCAACGCAAGAAGCCTACTCCACACCGGACGCGCTCTTAACCCACGGGGTTCCCTTCCCGCTTACCGATGATCACCAGGATCCCGAACCAGATCAGGTCCACCCCCAGCGCCGACAGTGCCGGCAGGAAGACCGGGATGATCAGGAGCAGGATACCGATGGATTCGAAGACCATCCCCAGGAGCACGCAGATCGCGCAGATCAGCAGGACCAGCCCGACCGGCCCCAGCCCCCAGGCCGTCACCGCCGATTGCAACGCATAGGGCATGCCGGTGAGGTTGATGAACTGCGCCAGGATCAGCGCCGAAAAGACGATGGCGAAGATCATCGCCGTGGTGGAGACCGTCTCGGCGAAGACCGCCCAGAGGCTGGCGCGGTCCAGAAAATGCCCCCGCGCCACGCCGAACAGGAACGCCCCGGCGCAGCCGACGCCCGCGGCCTCGGTCGGCGTGAAAATCCCGCCATAGATGCCGCCGAGGATCACGCCGAACAGGATGATCACCGGCCAGGTGGAATAGGAGGCGCGCAGCGTTTCTCGCAGGCCCATCGCCTCGCCCCGGGGGCCGATGCCGGGCCGCAGCCAGGTCATGATCACCACCGCCAGCATGAACAGCCCGACCAGCATCAGCCCGGGCAGGATCCCGGCGATGAAGAGCTGGGCGATATCCTCGCCCGCGACGATGCCATAGATCGCCAGCGGCACCGAGGGCGGGATCATGATCCCCAGCGTGCCCCCCGCGGCGATGGTCCCGGCGGAAAAGCCGTCACTGTACTTGAACTCGCGCATGGTCGGCACCGCGACGCGGGTCATGGTCGCAGCGGTGGCGAGCGACGAGCCGCAGACCGCGGCGAAGCCTGCGCAGGACAGGATGCCCGACAGGGCGAGCCCACCCCGGAAGCGCCCCATCCAGGCGTAGGAGGCGGCGAACAGGTCGCGGCTGATGCCCGAGCGGTGGATGAAGGCGCCCATCAGCACGAAAAGCGGGATGATGGTCAGGTTGTAATTGGTCGCGGTGTCGACCATCCATTGCGACGACACGGCCAGCGCCGCGTCGAAGCCGCGCAGATAGGTCAGGCCGAAGAAGCCCACGGCCAGCGTGGCGAAAGCCAGCGGCACGCCGATAAAGGCCAGAAGAAGCAGGAGCGCGAAGCCCGTCAGTGCCAGGATCATGCCGGGTCAGCCTGTCATTCAAAACTTTGGGGGGAATGGGGCGGCGGCACCCGCCGCTCGTCCCGCATCGAGGCCAGGACACCGATGACACCCAGAAGGGCCAGCAGCGCCATGATGGTGACGATCCAGATCATCGGCACGCGCAGCACCACGGTGGTTTCGGGGTATTTGGTCAGGTCCCACAGCCGCCAGCCCAGAATGCCGACGATGGCGCCCGAGCCGATCAGCGACATGACGTCGAAGATGGCGCGATAGCCGCGGTTGAAATGCTTCAGCAAGAAGGGCTCGAACAGCGAGACATTCACATGGCCGCGGTCACGGCCCACGGCGAAGAAGCCGCAAAAGGCCAGCACGCCGAACAGCAATTGCGTCATCTCGGCCGAGCCGAAGATCGGATGCGCGAAGAAATAGCGCATCACCACCTCGGCGCAGGTCACCAGGATCATCGCCACGAGGCACAGCGCCCCGAGTACGACCGTCACCTTGCGGATCATCGGCTTTCCTCCTCCGGCCGACGAAGGGCGCCGGTTGGGCGCCCCTCAGGTTTCAGGGGCCGGGGATCACTCAGCCGAAGCCGCCTCGATCTCGGCGCGGACTTCCTCGACCAGGGCGCGGCCGTCGAGGCCATAGGCGCTCTGCACCGCCGCCGCCCATTGCGTCAGCACCGCGTCCGAGGCGCCGTGCATGGCCTCGAGGATACCGGGATCGACCGGCGCATAGGTCACGCCCGAGGCTTCGAGCTGCGCGCGCGTCACCGTATCGGCCTCGGCCGCGGCGGCGCCCATCCGTTCGGCAAAGGCCGAGCCCGAATATTCCATCACCGCCGCCCGCTGGTCATCGGACAGGCGGTCCCAGGCGCGCTGGTTGAAGAACACGAGGAAGCTGGCCGATTGCAGCGCCGGCGACATGTCGACGCAGGATTTGACATAGGGCGCCGCGCCGAACGAGACGACCGTCTCCTGCGTCAGGCCGAAGATCGCATCCACCGTGTTGCGCGAGACCAGTTCCTGCACCTGCACTGCGGGCGAGGCGGTGATCGCCAGGCCCATGTTGGCCATGGTCTCGGAAATGGTGCCGGGCAGCACCCAGACCCGGCGACCCTGCAGATCCTCCAGCGTCGAGAGCGGCGTGTCGGTGGTCGAACACAGGATGTTCGGCCCCAGATGGAAGGCCGAGACGACCTCGACCCCCCGGATCCGCTCGACCGGGGCGAAATGCTCCTGGTAATTCTCCCAGAACACGCGCGAGGTGGCGGCGGTATCGCCGAGATCGAGGAACGGCATCTGCGTCAGCATCACGCCGGGGTGGTTCTGTCCCAGAAAGCCGTTGAAGATGAAGCCCGCATCGGCCACGCCGTTGCGCACGGCATCGACCACGCCCGGCGGCGGCGAGACGGATTGCGGGGTGAAGACGATGCGCACCTCGCCATTGGTGGCGGCGGCGATGTCGTCCGACCAGGCGCGGAACACCGGCCAGCTGAAATGGTTCGGCGGGAACAGGCTGGAAAAGGTCAGCTCGGTCACGGCTTGGGCCGAAACGGGCGCGATCAGCGCCGCGACGGAAATGAGCGCCCCGAGAACGGGCGTGCGAATGGTCATCGTGTCCTCCCTTACACCGGCAGACCTGCCTGGCCCTTGGCGTAAACCCAAGCGTGCTAGGGAATCAATTACACAGCCGCTATCGCGATACCGCTTCCTTATCGCTGATCATCGAAGCGACGCGGCGCCGGATGCATTGCGCGAAGGTGTCGGCGGCCGGGGTCAGCGGGTGGCCGGCCCTTGTCATCAGGCAGATGGACAAGGGCTCGATATGTTCGCGGATCGGGATCTGGGCGATGTTCCAGGATTTCTTCAGATCATCGAGCAACAGCCCCGGATAGGTCATGATCGCCCCCAGACTCTCGACCAGCGAGATCGCCCCGAAATAGCTTTCCGAGGTTGTCGTGGCATGGGGCGGGACGAAGCCGTTCTCGATGAAGGGCTTGCGGAACACGTCGCCCGGGCCGGTCGGCACGCCCAGCATCACCCATTGCGCATCGACCAGTTCGCCGATCGAGCGGGCGTGGCGATAGGGCGAATCGGCCGAGGTGACGACGATGATCGGAGAATAAAGCAGATGCTCGACGTTGATTTCCCGAGCCATCCCGGCGGGCGGCGCCGGGCCGATGACAATATCGGTCCGCCCCTCGCGCAGCGGTTTCAGCGCGCCGGGAAACAGGCCCGAGGTGAAGCGCACGTCGATATCGGGATAGGACTTGCGAAAGAAGGTCAGCGCCCGGGGGATGATCCTGACCGCCGCCAGCGGCGAGAGGCAGACATGCACCGCGCCCTTCTGCTCGCCCCGCAGCTGTGCGACCTCATCCTCCATCCGCTCGATTTCCGAGCTGATGGTGCGGGCGCGGGCCAGGATCCGCTCGCCCACTTCGGTCAGCCGCACCCCGCGCGAGGTACGGACGAACAGCGACAGGCCGAGTTCGCTCTCGGCCTGGCGGAGGGCCTGGGTCAGGCCGGGTTGCGACCGGCCGAGCGCCTTGGCGGCAGCGCGCAGGCTGCCGTGTTCGGCGATGGCGACGAGGGTCTGGATATGTTGGACACGCATGGTGATAAGCGAACATTATTGGTAGTGGAACTGCAATACTATTCGCGATTGCCCGCCCCCCCTAGGTTGCACCCGTCAAGAGGGGGAGGACCATGGCAACGCTGACCTATGCGGTCACGGGGGTTGCAAGCGGGATCGGCGCGGAACTGGCGCAGGTCCTCAAGGCGCAGGGCCACCGGGTTCTGGGCTTCGACATCCGCGAGACCACGGCCAATATCGACCGGTTCATCCCGCTCGACCTCAACGATCCGGCCAGCATCGCCCATGCGGTGCGGATCGTCGGCGAACCGCTGGACGGGCTGTGCAACAACGCCGGCCTGCCGCCGCGGCTGGGGCTGGAGGAGACCATCCTGCAGGTCAATTACCTGGGCACGCGGGCCTTTACCGGCGCCTTGATGCGCTGGTTCCGGCCCGGCGCTTCGGTCGTCAACATGGCCAGCCGCGCGGGCCAGGGCTGGCGCGAGGGGGTCGAACAGGTCCGCCGTCTGAGCGAGATCCGCCGCCGCGACGACATCGCCCGCTTCATCGCGCTGGAAGGCATCGACGCGACGCGTTGCTACAACCTGTCGAAGGAGGCGGTGATCCTGTGGACCATCGCCGAGACCGAGGCAATGATCGCCCGCGGGATGCGCATGAACTCGCTCAGCCCCGGCGCCATTGCCACCGGCATCTTCGGCGATTTCCAGAAGGCTTTCGGCGAGGTGGTAGGTCGCAACATCGCCCGCGCCGGTCGCCCCGGCACGCCCCGCGAGGTGGCCGAGGCCGCGGCCTTCCTGCTCTCGCCCGCCTCGGGCTGGATCAAGGGCGCCGATATCGCCATCGACGGCGGCATGGGCGCGTTCAACCTGTCCGACCGGCTGGACCTGACCGGCCTGACCCTGCCCAAGGAGGCGATCACGCCATGAACACGCGCGCAGCCGTTCCGGCCGGGATCCCCGTCTCGACCCTCGATTACTATGGCGATGACGCGATCCGCGACCCCTATCCGGTCTACGAGGAAATCCGCGCCCTGGGCCCTCTGGTCTATCTGGCGCAGCACGACCTCTACGCGGTTCCGAATTATGCCGAGGTCAGCCATGTCCTGCGCCATCCCGAGTTCTTCTCGAACGCGCGCGGTGTCTCGCCCTTGCAGAAGGTCAACGACATTCTGGTGGGGTCCACCCTGAATTCGGACCCGCCGTCCCATGACCGGACCCGCGCCATCACCGCCGAGCCCCTGCTGCCCGGCGCGCTGGGCGTGGTCGAGGGCCGGATCCGCGAGGCGGCCGACGGGCTGATCGACACGCTCTGCCAGCGGGGCGAGTTCGACGCCGTGAAGGATTTCGCCCGCTACCTGCCGGTGACCATTGTCGCCGAACTCGTGGGCCTTCCGCCCGCCGTCGATAGCGAGCAGATGCTGAAATGGGCCTCGGCCACCTTCAACCTGTTCGGGGACGAGAACGCCCGCACCATCGAGGCCTATGAACACCTCAAGGACCTGCGCGATTTCCTGCGCGAATACGGCCGGCCCGAGCAGCTGAAAGAGGGCGGCTGGGCCAAGCGGATTTTCGAGGTCGGACCCGAGCGCGGCATTTCCTACGAGACCTGCGCCCAGCTGATGCGCGATTACATCAACCCCTCGCTGGATACGACGATCTCCACCTCCGGCCAGTTGATCAAGCTTTTCGCCGAGAATCCCGCCGAATGGGCCAAGGTCCGCGCCAACCCCGATCTGGTGAACAACGCCATTGAGGAGGCGGTGCGCATCGCCGCCCCGGTGCGCGGCTGGACCCGCTATGTGGCGCAGGACGCGGAACTGGCCGGGCATGTCCTGCCCCGGGGCTCGCGCGTGCTGGTGATGTTCGCCGCCGCCAACCGCGACCCGGTGAAATACCCCGACCCGGCCCGCTTCGACGTGACGCGCGACGTCCACGATCATGTGGGCTTCGGTCAGGGCGTGCATATGTGCATGGGCATGCATCTGGCCCGGCTTGAGATGCAGAGCCTGGTCCACGCGCTGCGCCGCCGGGTCGAGGGCTTCACCCTGACCGAGCCGCCGGTCATGGCCCTGAACAACACGATCAGCGGCTATCGGTCGATGCCGGTGCGGGTGACGCTGGCGGCCGAGGTCCTGGCCCGGCCCGCGGCACGGGCGGTCGAGAATCCCTGGCTGGACGTGACAATCGCCAGCCGCCGCCCGGCCGCCACCGACATCATCGCGCTGGAGCTGGTCTCGGCCGATGGCAGCCCCCTGCCCGCCTACGAGGCCGGGGCGCATGTCGATGTCTATGTGCAATCCGGCCTGATCCGGCAATATTCGCTGACCGGCGACCCGGCCGACCGCAGCCGCTACCGGCTGGGGATCCTGCTGGACCCGGCCTCGCGGGGGGGATCCTCGGCGATCCACGCCCGCTTTGCCGAGGGGCAGCAGATCCGCATCGGCCGCCCGCGCAACCACTTCCCCTTGCAGAAGGCCGACCACACGATCCTCTTCGCCGGCGGGATCGGCATCACGCCCATGCTGGGCATGGCCCATGCGCTGGAGGCTCAGGGCGCCTCGTGGGAGCTGCATTATTGCGGCCGGACGCCCGACCGGCTGGCCTTTGCCGAGGAGCTGGCAGCCTTCGGCGACAGCGTGCAGCGGCATGTGGACAGCGGGCCGGACGCGCAAAAGCTCGACATCGCCCGCGTTCTGGCCGGGCCCGAGGCCGGGCGGCACCTCTATGTCTGCGGCCCCAACGGCTTCATGGATTTCGTCACCGAATCGGCGGCGGCGCAGGGCTGGGACAAGGCGCAGGTCCATCTCGAACGCTTCGGGGCCGAGGTGAACACCGACGGCGCCCCCTTCACGGTCATCGCCCAGCGCTCGGGCAAGAGCTTCGAGGTGGCGCCGGGCGAAACCATTGCCCAGAAGCTGGCGGAGAACGGGATCGAGGTTCAGGTCTCGTGCCAGTCGGGCGTCTGCGGCACCTGCGTGACGCGGGTGCTCGAGGGGATGCCCGATCACCGCGATCTGGTGCAGACCGATCTGGAGAAGGCCGCGAACCGCACGATCACCGTCTGCTGCTCGCGCTCGAAGACCAAGACGCTGGTGCTGGACCTCTAGCCCAGCGCCGCCTGCCGCAGCGCATCCACATGCGCCTCGGCAAAGGCCTCGGGCGACATCAACCCGCCGGTGAAGACCAGCGGGATGCCGAACAGCGTCCCGTTGGGTGACCGCACCGCCACGGCCACGGCCGACAGATTGTCGGCCGCCACCGTCTCGCCCAGATAGGGGTAAAGCCGCTTGCCATAGCCCCGGGCGCGGGTCGCCTCGATCTCTTCGTAAAGCCGCGCCCGGGTCATGTTGAACCGCTCGAGCCCGAAGATCGCATCGCCCCGCGTCCGCTCGATCAGATGCTCGACCATCGACGGCGGGCAGAGTGCCAGACAGGCCTGACCCGAGGCCGCGCCGAAGACGTTGAAGCGCCGGTCGACCACCCCCGGCACCATGAAATGCGGGCTCAGCGGCCGCGTCGTATCGACGAAACGCATGCAGAGGTCATCCATCACATGCAGGTCGCAAGGCCATTTCAGGCGCCGAGTCAGCGCCGCCAGCCGGACCATCAACTGATCTACAAAGCGTTGATCTTCCAGAGAAAGCGCATCGACCAGCGCGGTGCGGGCCAGGATATTGACCCGGTAGCGTCCGTCCGCCATCGAGCGGCGGACGAAATTGCGCTCGACCAGCGTGGTCAGCAGGCGGCGGGTGGTGGTGATCGGCAGATCGGCGTCGCGCGCCACCTCGCTCAGCGTGCGCGGGCCGAAACGCGACAGGCATTCCAGCACCGTGAGGCCCCGGTCGAGCGATCTGTTCTGCTCCGCGTCGGACATCGCCCGCCCTCCCGCAGGTTTCAGCGCGTCGGGTGTTTACCGCTCTGCGGAAAGCCTGTCAAATCGCGTTGCCTGTCCCCGGTCGGACGGGAAGATGGCCAGCAAGGGCCGCTTCCCCCGGCGAGGGGATCCGAGAAGCCTGAGAGGGGAAGACATTGGGCCACAAGAACATCCTGTTCATCATGTTCGATCAGCTGCGCTGGGATTACCTCAGCTGCGCCGGACACAAGACGCTGCAGACGCCGCATATCGACCGGCTGGCCGCGCAGGGGGTGCGATTCACCAAATGCTACGTGCAGTCCCCGGTCTGCGGCGCCAGCCGCATGAGCACCTATACCGGCCGCTATTCCAGCAGCCACGGCGCGCAATGGAACGGCTATCCGCTGCGCGTGGGCGAGATGACGCTGGGTGACCATCTGCGGGCCAACGGGATGGACTGCTTCCTGCTGGGCAAGACCCACATGAAGGCGGATCTGGAGGGGATGGCACGGCTCGGCATCGACCCCGACAGCAAGATCGGCCGCCGGCAGGCGGAATGCGGGTTCGACGCCCATATCCGCGACGATGGCCTCTGGCCCAACGGGCCGGACGGATTCTATGACCCCAAGCCCTCACCCTACAATGCCTATCTGAAATCCAGGGGCTATGCCGAGGACAACCCCTGGAACATGAATGCCAACGCCGGGCGGGATGAGGACGGCAACATCGCCTCGGGCTGGTTCATGCGCCACGCCGACAAGCCCGCCAATATCCGCGAGGAAGACAGCGAGACGGCTTGGCTGACCACGGAAACCATGAATTTCATCGAGAATGTGGCGCCCGACACCCCCTGGTGCGCCCATGTCAGCTACATCAAGCCGCATTGGCCCTATATCGTCCCGGCCCCCTATCACGCGATGTACGGGCCGGACGACGTGCAACCGGTCAACCGCGCCGACAGCGAACGCGTGGATCCTCATCCCGTCTACAAGGCCTTCCACAGCAACCTGATCGGCCGCGCCTTCCACCGCCAGGAAGTCCGCGACAAGGCGATTCCGGCCTATATGGGCCTCATCAAGCAATGCGACGACCAGATGGGCCGCCTTTTCGCCTGGCTGGAGGAAACTGGCCGCATGAAGGACACGGTGATCGTCATCACCTCGGACCATGGCGATTATCTGGGCGATCACTGGATGGGTGAAAAGGACCTGTTCCACGATTGCTCGGCCAAGGTGCCGCTCATCATCTACGATCCCAGCCCCGAGGCCGACGCGACCCGCGGCACCACCTGCGACGCGCTGGTCGAACAGATCGACCTGACCGCGACTTTCATCGAGATGGCGGGCGGCGAGGTGCCCGCGCATATCGTCGAGGGGCACTCGCTGCTGCCCTTCCTGCACGGGCAGCAGCCTGCGGAATGGCGCGAGGTGGCGATCAGCGAATACGATTACGCGGTGACGCCGATGCGGGCGACGCTGGGCGTCGCGGATCAGGACGCGCGGCTTACCATGGTCACGGACGGCCGCTGGAAGCTGATGCATTCCGAGGGGCCGGGCCATGGCGCCATGCTCTTCGATCTGGTGAACGACCCGAACGAACTGACCGATCTGGGCCGCGACCCGGCTTATGAGGCCGAGCGCGCGCGGCTTTACGCCCATCTGCACCGCTGGGCGCTCAGGATGAACCAGCGCGTCACCCGCTCCGCCGCGGATATCGCCGGCATGCGCGGCCGCAGCCGCCGGCGCGGCATCCTGCTGGGCGTCTATGACGCGCATGAGGTCGAGGACGAGTTGACCCGGCACCTGCTGGGCAAGGCGAAAGAGGATTTCGTGTCAGGTCACTGACCCCGGCCGCTTGGTGCGGCCACTGACACGCGAAACGGGAGGAAGACATGGCAGGCACCGCGGATTTTCTGACGGATGCGGATCTGACGCGCATCGAACGGCTGATGGAGGCGCTGGATCGCTCGGGCATCGATTACATGAAGGTCGATATCGGCGCGCTGCAGCTCACGCTGGGCAAGGGGGCGCCGCCGGCGCCCCAGGCGGCCCCGGTCTCGGCGCCTGTCGCGACCCCTGCCGCGCCCGCGTCGCCTGCGGCGGTGGCCGCCCCGGCGGCCCCTGCCCCAACGCCGGCCCCCGCAGCCGCGGGCGAGGTGATTGCCGCGCCCCTCATGGGCCGCTTCTATGCCCGGCCCGAACAGGGCGCCGCCCCCTTCGTCACACTCGGCGATACCGTGACCCCGGACACCACCATCTGCCTGATCGAGGTGATGAAGACCTTCACCTCGGTCCCGGCCGGGGTCTCGGGGCGGATCGTGGAAATCCTGGTCGCGGACGAGGCGGTGGTCGAATACGGCCAGCCCCTCTTCCGCGTCGAAAAGGCCTGAACCATGGCCATCCAACGCGTCCTCATCGCCAACCGCGGCGAAATCGCCGTGCGCATCATCCGCGCCTGTCGGGCGCTGGGCATCGAGACGGTGCAGGTCGTCTCGGACGCCGACCGCGACAGCCTCGCCGCCCGGCTGGCCGACCGGACGCTCTGCATCGGCCCGGCGGAATCGGCCAAGAGCTATCTGCAGATCGAGACGCTGCTGATGGCGGCCGAGGTGACGGGCTGCGACGCGGTGCATCCGGGCTACGGATTCCTGTCGGAATCCGCCGATTTCGCCCGCCGCTGCGCCGAGGAAAAGCTGATCTTCGTCGGCCCCACGCCCGAGAACATCACCCGCATGGGCAACAAGATCGAGGCCCGGCGCCTGGCCATCGCCGCCGGCGTCCCGGTGCTGCCCGGGTCCGAAAAGGTCGCCTCGGCCGACGAGGCGCTGACGAAGGCGCGCGAGATCGGCGTGCCGGTCATGCTGAAAGCCGCGGCCGGCGGCGGCGGCCGCGGGATGAAGATCGTCCACGACCTCGCCAAGCTGGCCGAGACCTTCCAGGCCGCCTCGGCCGAGGCAAAGGCGGCCTTCGGCGACGGCTCGATGTATGTCGAGCGCTACGTGGCCAAGGCCCGCCATGTCGAGGTGCAGATCCTGGCGGACAGCCACGGCACCGTGCTGCATCTGGGCGAGCGCGATTGCTCCTCGCAGCGGCGCCATCAGAAGATGGTCGAGGAAGCGCCCGCACCCCAACTCTCCGACGCGCTGCGGCAGGGGCTGCAGCAGGCCGCCGTCGCGCTGGCCCGGACGATCCGTTATGTCGGCGCGGGCACCGTGGAATTTCTGGTCGATGCCGAGCGCGAGGGGTTCTATTTCCTGGAGGTCAACACCCGAATCCAGGTCGAGCATCCGGTGACCGAGATGATCACCGGCGTCGATCTGGTGCAGGAGCAGTTCCGAGTGGCGAATGGCGAGCGGCTCTCGTTCTCGCAGGAGGAGATCCGCTTCTCGGGCCATGCCATCGAGGCCCGGGTGAATGCCGAAAGCCCGGCGCAGGGCTTCCGTCCGACCCCGGGCCGGATCACCGGGTGGACCCCGCCCGAGGGGCCGGGGATCCGCGTGGATTCGCATTGTTACGAAGGCTACCGGGTGCCGATCTTCTACGATTCGATGATCGCCAAGCTGATCGTCCACGGCCGCGACCGGTCCGAGGCGCTGGCCCTGATGGACCGGGCGCTGTCGGGCTTCGGGATCGGCGGGATCGAGACGACGATCCCCTTCGTCCAGCGCATCCTCCGCGACGAGGCGTTTGCGCGGGGGGATGTGAGCACGGTGTTGGTGGATCGGTTGATGGCATCCTGAGGGGGGGCGATCAGCCGGAGGCACCCTGTAGGGTGGGAGTCCATCCCACCCCGCGCGGGGCTCGGCGGTGCGTGCGGGCACGTACCCCACGGGGGGTGGGATCGCGTTGCGAATGGGTCGATGGTGGGGTGAAACCCCACCCTACGAATGCGCCTTGTTGGTCCGGATTCCATCCCACGGGTGGACGGATCGCGTTGCGAATGGGGCGTAGGGTGGGATCTCATTCCACCCCGCGCGTCCCCCGCAAGCAGCGGTAGGCTGCGTGCTGGCACGCATCGCCCTTCACCCCCGCTGCAACACCAGCCCATCCTCGCCCCGGCGGATCTCCAGATGCCGCAGGCTCTTGCAGGCCCCGAACCGCTCGATCACCCGGGTGATCACCGGATCGGCGCCGGCGTATTGCCGCCACGGCCCCGCCGCCCGCATCGCCTCGATATCGCCGGTCTGCCCCTGCATCATCGCCCTGAGCAACATCTCCTCGTCCGAGACATTGGCCCCGCCGTAAAGCGCCCGCGCCTCGGCCAGCGACATCTCGCGCTGGGGGGTCGGGTCGGTCTTGGCCGCCAGCTCCTTGCCGCGCGGGTTTTCCAGCAGCCGGTCGCGCAACCCCTCGTCCATGTCCTGATAGCCCGAATCCTCGCCGTAGCGCCCCCGCGCGAAAAGCAGGAGTTCATCCAGTACCACCTTGTAGCGCTCGCCCGCCTGCACGTTCAGCGCCGCCTGGGTGCAGACGTATTGCGAATGGGGGGTGATCATCACCGGATAGCCCATGTCGGCCCGAACCCGCACGGTTTCCTCGATCACCTCCTCCAGCCGGTCCTGCAGGCCGATGCTGGCCAGCTGATGGCGCAGGTTCGAGATCACGCCGCCCGGGATCTGATGCACATATTGCGCCGCGTCATAGGCCGAGGGCGCACCCACCGGCATCCCGTCGATCCGGGCGATGGTGTGCAGCCGCTCCGACACCGATTGCACCAGATCCAGATCCAGCGCCACCGAATGCCCCGCCGAGATCGCATTCCGCGCCGTGCGCAGGACCGAGGGCTGGGCGGAACCCTCGGCCAGCGGCGGGATGCCGGTGTGCAGCGTCGGGATGCCCAGCTCCAGCGCGGCGGCATAGACCATCGGCGCTTCGCCCGTGGTGCAATGCGAATGCAGCTCGACCGGGATCGTCCCCGCCTCCTCCAGGATCGCGGGCGCGATCTCGCGCAGACGGTCGACGGTCAGAAGCCCGCCCGCGTCCTTGATATAGATGACCTCGGGCTTCCAGGCCGCCACCTCCCGCGTCTTGCGGCGGAAATGCTCGACATTGTGGCGCGGCGAGAGGGAATAGCAGATGCCGGGCACCACCTCGATCCCGATCTCGCGATAGGCGCCGAAGAGGTCGGCGAAGTCGCGGGCGATCTGGTCCTGGGTGTTGCTCATCAGCTGGGCGCGCTGCAGCGCCCCCATCTCGTAGAGCCGCTTGAAGAAGAGCTTGCCCAGCACGAGGGGCGTCGGCGCGCCGAAGAGGTTGAGGTTCAGCGTGCTGGCCATGCAGGCCTTGGTGGTATTCGGCATCAGCGCTGCCAGACGCGCCATCAGCTTCCAGGGATCCTCTTTCAGATCCCGCACCAGCTTCTTGAAATAGATGGCGTTGCCCGGAACCTCGATCACCCGGAACCCGGCGCGGTCCATGTCACCCGCCACCGCCTCCATCATCCCCGACCGCATGCCGCTGGCCCAAAGGCTCTGCGAGCCGTCGCGAAAGGTCGTATCGACGAAATGAACCTGCATGAAGCCCTCCCCTGTGATCCCGCCAGCCTAGCAGCACCGAAGCGGCGCCGAAGCGCCAAGCCGCAGCCTTGCCGCCTGGCGGCAAGCCCGCGCGCGGCGGTGTCGGGACCGCCCGGCCGGTCCTAGGATCGACGCACAACAGGGAGGGGTATCATGCGGATCATCGTCACGGGCGCGGCCTCGGGGATCGGGCGGGCCATCGCCGAGCGGCTGCTGGCGGACCGGCATCAGGTCGTCGCGCTGGATCTGCGGCCGGTCGATCTGCCGGAAGCCGAATGTCACATGATGGACCAGGGCGATCCGGCCAGCATCGACCGGGCGCTCGCCGCCATCGCCGGACCCCTGGACGGGCTGGTCAATTCGGCGGGCCTGCCGCCCCGGCCGGGCAATGAGGCGCTGCTCCTCCGCGTCAACCTGATCGGCCTCAGGCATCTGACCGAAGCGGTTCTGGACCGCCTGACGCCGGGCGGCGCGGTCCTCACCGTCGCGTCGCGCGCGGGACATGCCTGGCGGGAAAACCTGCCGCAGGCCAGGGCCGTGCTGCGGCTTGGCTGGGGCGACGACGTGGCGGGTTTCTGCACGCGCGAGGGGATCGACGCGCTGCGCGCCTATGCGCTGTCGAAAGAGGCGCTGATCCTCTGGACCCGGCAGATGACCGCGCCGCTGATCGCCCGCGACCTGCGGATGAACGCCCTGTGCCCCGCGGCGGTGGAAACCCCGCTGCTGGACGATTTCGCCCGGCTGCAAAGCGCCGATTCCATCGCCCGCAACGCCGCCCGGACCGCCCGCATGGGTCGGGTCGCGGATATCGCCCCGGTCGCGGCCTTCCTGCTCTCGCCCGAGAGCGGCTGGATCAAGGGCGAGGCCTTGGCCCTTGACGGCGGCCTCGCCGCGATGGCCGAGTGCGAGGCGCTGGGTCTCTGACCCGAAGGAGACCCGGATGACCCCTGCCCCCTTTGCCCTCCACATCCCCGAGGACGCGATCCGCGACCTCAAGGCCCGCCTGGCCCGCACCCGGTTTCCCGATCAGGCGCCGGGCACCGGCTGGACCTATGGCACCGACCTCGCGTTCATGACCCGTGCCATGACCCATTGGCGCGAGCGCTTCGACTGGCGCCAGACCGAAGCCGCGCTGAACGCATTGCCGAATTACCGCCTGGCCATCGACGGGCTGGACCTGCATTTCCTGCATGTGCCGGGCAAGGGGCCGGACCCGCTGCCGCTGCTGCTGTCGCATGGCTGGCCGGGGTCGGTGCTGGAATTTCTCGACCTCATCCCCCGGCTGACCGATCCCGCCCGCTTCGGGGGCGATCCGGCGGATGCGGTGACACTGGTTGTCCCGTCCCTGCCCGGCTACACGCTGTCCTTCGCGGCAAACGGGCCGCGCTACGGGATCGAAGAAATCTCGCCCCTGTTCCTGCGGCTGATGACGGCGCTGGGCTACGACCGCTTTGCCGCGCAGGGCGGCGACTGGGGCTCGTTCGTCACCGCCCGCATGGCCCATGACGCGCCCGAGCGGCTGATCGGCATTCACCTCAACATGACGGCGTTGCCGATCAATCCCGCCAGCATCGAGACTCCCACGCCGGAGGAGGCCCGCTATGCCGCCGAGATGAAGGTCTTCGCCGCGCAGGAGACGGGCTATCAATGGATCCAGGGCACCAGGCCCCAGACCCTCGCCTATGGCCTCAGCGATTCCCCAGCGGGCCTCGCTGCCTGGATATTCGAGAAATTCCGAAGCTGGACCGATTGCGGCGGCGATGTGGAAAGCGTGCTGTCCTTGGACCGGATGCTGGGCCTGATCTCGCTCTACTGGTTCACCGGCTGCATCGGGTCCTCGTTCCACCCCTATGTCACCCGCCGCCAGCGGCCCTTTCCGATGCCCCGGCCCATCACCGTACCCACCGGCGTCGCCGCCTTCCCGCATGAGATCATCCGCCCGCCGCGCTCGCTGGTCGAGCGGCTCTATCCCGACCTCCGCCACTGGACGGCGATGCCCCGCGGCGGCCATTTCGCGGCGATGGAAACCCCCGAGGCGCTGGCGGCCGATATCCAGGCATTCCTGCGGCCCCTGCGGCGGGGTGCTCAAACCGGCTGATCCGGCCGCTCCCGGACCGAGGGATGCAGTTCCGCCCCTTCGGGAATCGTGCGACCGCGCCCGAAGGTCGGTGGCGGGATGAATTCGACCAGCCGCCACCAGAAAGTCATCGACGGGTGGACCGGCGCCCGCGCGTCGTCGGGCATGCCGGGACCGGGCGGCAAGGCCTCCAGATGCGTGCGCAGCGAGGCGGGCGAATAGACCAGGCCCAGCGCCGCCGTTTCCTCGATCATCCAGCGCAGCGCGATCCGGCCCAGAGCCGACTCCGCCGGGGGCAGGCCGCCCCCCACATCGCGGTGGCTACCCGCAAACCAGACCTCGCGCAGATCCTGCGGCACCGCGCTTTCCTCCCGGAAGCGGCGACGCCGGAAATCCTGGTCCTGAGGCCACAGCACCGCGCGGTAGAGCCGGCGCCGCTCGTGCACCGCCACAGCATGCCGGACATGCGCGACCGACGGATTGCGCAGGGTCGAGGCATGGTGCCGCCGGATGACCGGCTTGCCCCAGGGTCCCGGCTCGATCACCGAGGACACGGTGTCGAACAGCCCGAGCAGATGGATCGGCGGGCGGTCGGGGTTCAGATACTTTTCATAGAGACCCACCTCGGCGAAACGCTGGGCGGCATCGGCGCCCTCGTCCGCACGCTCGCCGATCCGCTTGTAGGCCCGCCAGGCATGGTCCAGCAGATTCAGGGTCCGCGGCGGGATCAGCCCGATCGTATGCAGGAACCCGGCCAGCATCCGTGCCGAATAGGCGCCGCGCGAAAACCCCATGATGACGATCCGGTCGCGCGGCCGGTCCTCTCCCTCCTCGCGCTTGCCGTTGTCATAGGTTTCGGCCAGGAAGCGGTAAGCGGCCTTGACGTTCTGATCGACGCCGAAGCCCGTGATCATGCCCCAGACCTCCAGGAACCGCTGGGCCGCGCGCGACCACAGGCCCTGGCCGCCCAGCGTGCCGACGCCGGGCGCGTACCAGACGAGTTGCCGGTCGCTTTTCTGCAGGCAGCCATAGAGGCGCAGGATATGGCTGGGATTTTCGGCCAGCGAATTCGCCGTGCCGTCGAAGAGCAGCACGATGGTCTTGGGTCCGGTCTCGCGCTTGCCGGGGCACGCTGGCTCTGCTTCGGTCATGGTACCCTCCCTGTCACGCACATCGCCGCCAGCATGGCCGCTTTGCGTCCCCCTGCCTAGTTGTTCAGTCCCGGCATCTGGTGGATCGGGTCTAGGATGAATCGATGAGGCTCTGATGTCCAGATTTTGCAGATGTATTCGTAGGGCGTGAGCCCGTGCAGTGTCTTGAGTCTGCGGGCGAAGTTGTAAGCTGCCATGAAGTCCGCAAGGTGGGTGCGGAGCTGGTCGTGGCTGTCATAGTGGAAGCGCTTGACGGTCGCGTCCTTGATCGTGCGGTTCATCCGCTCGACCTGGCCGTTGGTCCAAGGATGGTTGGGCTTGGTGAGCCTGTGCTCGATCCCATTGGCCTCGCAGATCATGTCGAAGCGCATCGGCCGGGAGGTGATGGTGTTGCGGTTCCGCAGCTGATCGGCGAACTGAATGCCGTTGTCCGTCAGAATCGTATGGACCTGATAGGGCACGGCCTCGAGCATATGCTGCAGGAACTCCCAAGCCGTCTTTCTGTCAGCTGTAGCAACGAGTTGAGTGACGGCGAACTTGGACGTCCGGTCGATGCCGACGAACAGGTAGAGCTGGCCTTCGGCGGTCTGCACCTCAGCAATATCGATGTGGATGAAGCCTATGGGGTAGCGCTTGAACTTCTGGCGCTTGGGCTTGTCACCTTCCACGTCCGGCAATCGTGAGATCCCATGACGCTGAAGGCAACGGTGCAGCGCAGACCGCGTCAGATGCGGTATCGACGGTTGCAGGGCATAGAGGCAGTCGTCCAGCGGCAGCAGCGTGTGGCGCCGGAACGCGACGACCATCGCCTCCTCGGCTTCCGTCAGCACCGTTGAGCGCGGCTCCGTCGGCCCGGTTTTCATATCCTCGACCGTCGCACGCTTGCGCCACTTCGCAACTGTTTTGGGGTTGATGCCCAGTTCCCGGCTCAGCTGCGCCAGCGAAGCTTGCGATCGCTGTATTGCTGCTCTGACGGCGTGCGTTGTCGTGGCGCTCCCGTGACGAACTTGTCCCATAGGGCTTCCTTCCATTCCTGAGAAAGGATCGCACCATCAAACCGTGGGATCAAACACCTAGCCGGGCTGGAGCCCGCCACGCCCCTGCACTAGAATCCGGCCGCAGAGACGGAGGCAGGCATGGCCGAGGGGCAGATGTCACGGGTGGTGCTCAGGGACGGCGGGGTCAGCGTGGCGCTGCTGAGCCGGGGCGCCGCCATGCAGGACTGGCGGGTGCCGTTGAACGGGCGGCCCGAGCCGGTGATCCTGGGCTATGCCGATCCTGCCGCCTATGCCCGCAACCGCTGGTTCATGGGCGCGATTGTCGGCCGGGTGGCGAACCGGATCGGCGGCGCCAGCTACCCGCGGAACGGTGGCCGCCAGCATTTGCAGGCCAATGACGGCCCGCATCTGCTGCATGGCGGCGCGGGCGGGCTCTGGGCGGTGGACTGGGAAGTTGAGCGGCTCGACAGCCGCAGTGCCCGCTTCACCCATCGCTCGCCCGACGGCACCATGGGCTTCCCCGGCGCCGTCACCTTCAGCGTTACCGTCATCCTCAGGGGCCATGCCGTCACCTGGGACATGCAGGCAAGGGCCGAGGCGGAAACGCCGATCTCGCTGGCCCAGCACAATTACTACGCGCTCTCGGGCGGCGGGATCGCCGGGCAGTCCCTGCGGATCCATGCCGGCCGGGTGCTGGATCGCGACCCGGCGGGGATCATGACCGGCACGATCCGCGAGGTCGACGGCGGCCCGCTCGACTACCGCGCCGGTCGCCCGCTCGACCCCCACGCGGCCCCGGCCGACGATTTCCTGCTCTTCGACCCGGCGCTCGACCCGGCGCTTCCGGTCGCAGAACTCAGCGCCGCCAATGGCTTGCGGCTGAGGATGTGGTCGGATCAGCCCGGCGCGCAACTCTATACCGGGCATGGCATGGGCCCGGCCGAAGGCGGCCTGCCCGGCCGTCCGCTGGGCCCCGCGGCCGGGCTATGCCTCGAGCCTTCGGGCTATCCCAACGCCCCGAATCGTCCGGGTTTTCCCAGCATCCTCTGCGGCCCGGACCGCCCCTACCGCCAGCGCCTGACCGTCGAGATCGCCCCGACCTGACCCCCGCAACGCGACCGACCTGCGGCAATCCACCACAGGGCCGATTGCATCCCCCGCCCCGAAGTGATCGACTGCGCCCGACCGCGCGCGACGCGGCCGAAGGACGATCTGCAACGACTCACCATGCCCGACACACCGCGTCCCGAGGCGCCGACCTCCGCCTTCGCCCCCTTCGCCAACCGCCGTTATCGCGCCTATTGGCTGACCGGGCTGGCCGGAAACTTCGGCTGGCTGATCCAGAGCGTCGGCGCCGCCTGGCTGATGGCCCTGATCGGCGGAAGCCCGTCGATGGTCGGGCTGGTCCAGACCTCGATCGCGGTGCCGATGATGCTGTTCGCGCTGCCTGCGGGCGCCGTTGCCGACGCTTTCGGCAAGCGCACCATCATCATCTGGGCCCAGCTTGCGCTGTTCCTCGTCTCGGCGGTTCTGGCGGTCGCCGCCTATCTCGGCCTGCTGTCGCCCTGGTCGCTCCTGGCTTTCACCTTCCTGATCGGCAGCGCCAAGGCGATGAGCCACCCCGGCTGGCAGAGCATGGTCTCCGAAATCGTCGAGCGCGGGCAATTGCCCCAGGCCATCGCCCTCAATTCCGTGGGCTTCAACCTGGCGCGGACCATGGGCCCGGCGCTGGGCGGCGTACTGGTGGCGACGGTCGGCGCCTTTGCCGCCTTTGCCGTCAATGCCGTGGCCAACCTCTGGGTGGTCTTCGTCGCCCGTGGCTGGCCCGCGGGCGAACGCAAGGCGGGTCTGCCGCCCGAACCGGTGGGCGCCGCGATCCTGGCCGGGCTGCGCTTCGTCGCGCTGTCCCCCAACATGCTGGTGGTGATGGCGCGCGGCGCGATCTTCAACTTCGCCGGGATCTCGGTCATGGCGCTGATGCCGCTGGTCGCCCGCGACCTGCTGGGCGGGGATTCGCGGACCTATGGCCTGCTTCTGGGCGCCTTCGGCCTCGGCGCCGTGGGCGGTGCCTTCGCCGCCAACCGCCTGTCGCGGCGTCTCAGCCCCGAATGGCGCGTGCGGCTGGGTTTCGCGCTCTTCGCACTCGGCACCTTCGCGCTGGGCGAAAGCCCGTGGCTCTGGCTCTCCATCCTGTCGGCGATGCTGACCGGGGCCTGCTGGCTGGTCACGCTGTCGACGTTCAACACCGCGGTGCAGATGTCGGCGCCGCGCTGGATCGTCAGCCGCTGCCTGGCGCTGTACCAGACCTCGATCTTCGGCGGCAGCGCGGCGGGGGGGCTGCTCTGGGGCCTGATCGCCGACCACGGATCGCTCAGGCTCAGCCTGACCGTCTCGGCCGCCGTCATGGCGCTGGGGGCGGTCGCGGGGCTGGTCCTGAAACTGCGGGATTTCGACGCGGCCACGGTGGATATCCACGCGCCCTGGACCGCGCCCGAGACCCGTCTCGACATCCTGCCCAAAAGCGGCCCGATCCTGTGCGAGACGCAATACCGCGTGCCCGTCGCCAACGAAGCCGCCTTCCTGGCCGCGATGGCCGAGCGGCGGCAGGCGCGGCTGAGGCGCGGCGCCCGGCGCTGGACGCTGTCGCGCGACCTGCTGGATCCCGAGCTCTGGACCGAGCGCTTCAAGACCGCGACCTGGCTCGACATGCAGCGCATGCATCTGCGTCGCTCGGTCTCGGAGGCGCAGATGAGCGAGCGCCTGCGCGCGCTGATCGACCCCTCTCTGCCCCTGCGCCTGCATTACCATCTGGTGCGCGACCCGGCGGTCGAGGCCCGGCCCGAGGACGGCCATATCCGCCCGCCGATGGAATCCTGACGGTCAGTCCAGAAGCGCCAGCACCCGTTCCGGCGCCGCCACATGCGCGTTATGGGGCAAGCCGTCAAGCAGCATCGCCCCGGCGTCGATGGCCCGCATCTGCGCCAGCGTCACCATCGGATCGCCCGAACCCGCGGCCATCCGCAGGGGCACCGTCACACCGCGCAGGATCGCCTCGATGGAGGGGCCGACCGCGCCGAAGACCCCGGGCGCCATGGCCAGCGCGAAGCCGCCCTTGACGGCCCGCACCCCCCGTGCCAGCGCCGGAGCGCCGGGCGGGACAAGGCCATGCAGCCCCGAAACCTTGGCATAGCGCTCCCAGGCCTCGGCCTCGGTGGCGAAGATCTTGCCGGGACGCGCCGCCATGGCCTGCGCCCCGGCGATCTCCTCGGTGCTCCAGACCTGCTTGACCCCCAGCGTCACCAGCCGCGCGGGAACCGGCCCGAAAAGCCCCCCGGCCCAGAGCGCGCCGACCACCCCGCCAAAGGAATGTCCCAGCACCGTGACCTGCGCCGGATCCTCCTCCGCCAGCAGCCGTGCCAGATCGGCGGCATGCACGCCGAAGCCGAACGGCCCCTCGGCCGGGGACCGCCCGTGCCCCCGAAAGTCCGGCGCGATCCAGCGGTGGCCCTGCGCCTCGATCCCTTCGCAAAGCCCGTGCCAGACGGCCCCGGTCGCCCCCAACCCATGCAGAAGCACGATCAGCCGCGCCCCCTGCCCGCCCCATTCCGCGTATAACCCCGTCATGCCGTCCCCTCTGACCTCCGCCTCACTATGGCCCGGGCCCTGCGTCGCGGCAATCTCGGCTCAGGCGATGTGGATCGTCTTGACCTCGAGGTAATTCTCCAGCCCCTCCGGCCCGCCCTCGCGCCCCATCCCGCTTTCGCGGTAGCCGCCGAAGGGATGTTTGGGATCGACGATCAGGCCATTGATGGTCAGCCCCCCGGTCCGCATCCGCCGGGCGAAGCGATAGGCGCGCTCCACGTCCCGGGAATAGACCGCGCCATTGAGGCCATAGCGCGTGGCATTGGCCTTCTGCACCGCGTCCTCTTCATCGGCATAGCCGATGACCGAGACGACAGGGCCGAAGATTTCCTCCTGAAAGATCTTCATGTCGGGCGTCACGTCGCTGAAAACCGTGGGCTCGACGTAGAACCCCTTGTCCAGCCCCGGCGGCCGGCGCCCGCCGCAGGCCAGCGTTGCGCCCCCGGCCCGCCCGGCGGCGATATAGCCCTCGACCCGCTCGCGCTGGCGGGCCATGGCAAGCGGCCCCATCTGCGTCGCGGGATCGCCCGGGTCGCCCACCTTCAGCGCCTTCACGGCGGGCAGGAACAGGTCCAGGAATTCGTCCTTCCGGCTGTTCGGCACCAGCAGGCGGGTCAGCGAGAAACAGACCTGACCCGAGATCGGCATGGAATAGACCATGAGCGAGGGCAGCGCCTTCTGGAAATCCGCATCCGGCAACAGCACCGCCGCCGATTTGCCGCCCAGTTCCAGCGAGACCCGCGCCAGCCGGTCGGAACAGACCTTCATGATATGCTTGCCCACAGCCGTAGAGCCGGTGAAAGCCACCTTGTCCACGTCCCTGTGGCGGATCAGATGGTCCCCCGCCTCGCGCCCCGCCGGGACCAGATTGAACACCCCGCGCGGCAGGCCCGCCGCCTCGATGCATTCGGCGAGAATATAGGCCTCCAAGGGCGTCTCGGGCGAGGGTTTGGCGACCATCGTGCAGCCCGCCGCCAGTCCCGCCGCGATCTTGTAGGTCAGCAGAACCATCGGCGCGTTCCAGGGCGAAATCGCCGCGCAGACCCCCACCGGTTCGCGCAAGACCCGCACCGCCCCGCCATCGTCGCGCTTGCGGTCATCGCGGAAGGGATAGCTCTCGATCAGCTCGGCGTAATAGCGGAACAGCGTCGCGTTCTGCGGCACCAGCTTGCGCGTCAGGCTGATCGGCGCCCCGACCTGCCGGGTCCAGGCCCAGGCGATTTCCTCAAGCCGTACCTCGATCAGGCTGGCCACCCGGCGCAGATAGGACGCGCGTTCCGAGGGCGCCATGCGCGGCCAGGGCCCGTGGTCGAAAGCCGCGCGCGCGGCGGCGACGGCGCGGTCCATATCGTCTGGCTGCGCCTCGGGATAGCGGACGATCACCTCCTCCGTCACCGGCGAGACGACCTCCAGCATCGGCCCACGCCGGGGCCGGACCCATTCGCCGTTGATGAAGAAACTGTCGGGGGCCTTGAGGGGCTGGGTCATGGTCTGCCCTTCAATCCTCGCGCCGGTCACGGCGGCGCTTGCGGTCCAGATCGCCGTCGCGGATGTCGTCGGTCAGCCGGTCCAGCACCTTGTGCAGGTTGGGCGCCTGCACCGCCTGGTCCAGCACCGATTCCAGCGCCTGCAGGATCGCGCCGCGCGAGCCCTCGACCGTGCCGACCTGATTGATGTTGATTTCCTTGATCTTTTCGACGGGCTTCATCATCTCGCCCATGATCTTGGGCATCGCCTCCAGCCGCGCCAGCTCTGCCTCATGCGCCAGAACGGCGCCCGAGCGGGTGTTTTCGGCCGCGATCCGCGCGGTCAACGCCTCGGCCTCGGCTTTGCGCATCGCCAGCCCCGCCTCGGCGTCGAGCTTCGCCTGTTCCAGCTTCTCGCCCGCCACCTTGCGCGCCGTTTCGGCGGCGATCTCGGCCCGGCGACCGGCGGCGATGGCCTCGGCCTCGGCGGCGATCAGCCCCAGATCGCGGCGCCGCTCGGCTTCGGCCCCGGCGCGGGCGGTCTCGATGGCCTCGTGCGCGCGCACCGCTTCGGCACGGGCCAGATCCGCCTCGGCCTGGGCGCGGCTTTCCTCCTGGCTTTTCGCGAGAACCTGCACCGCGCGCTCCTGCTCGGCGATCTCCAGCGCCCGGGCGCGCAGGATCTCGGCCTCGCGGATCGTCTGTTCGCGGGCAATATCAGCGGCCTGGATCTGCTGCTCCATGCGGATGCGGGCGGCGGCGGCGGATTGCTCGGCCTCGGCCTTGGCGCGGGCGACTTCGGCCAACTGCGTGGCCATCAGCGCCTCGATCTGCTGGGCCTGCGAGATTTCGGCCCGGCGTTCCTCAAGGTCGATCTCCATCTTGCGGCGGGCGGCTTCCATCGCGGCACGACGCACCGACACTTGCGTATCCGACTCGATCTCGGCCCGCTCCTTCTTCGACTGCGCCACCACCTCGGCCAACTTGCGCAGACCCACGGCGTTGAAGGCGTTGTTCTCGTCCAGCGCGGTGAAATGGGTCTGGTCCAGGGCCGACAGCGACACCGCGTCGAGTTGCAGACCATAGCGGGCAATCGGTTCCGCCAGCGCTGCCTTCACCGCGGCCACGAATTCCGCCCGCCCCTCGTGCAGCTCATCCATGGTGTGCCGCGCCGCGACCGAGCGCAGGGCATCGACCAGCATCCCCTCGATCAGCGCCCGCAATTCGTCCGGCTGGAAACTGCGCCGCCCCAGGGCCTGCGCGGCGCGGGCCACGCTGGCCTCGGTCGGCGGGACCGAGAGATAGAACTCCGCCCCCACATCGACCCTGAGCCGGTCGCGGGTGATGAGCGCGCGTTCGGCGTTGCGGTGCACCTCCAGCCGGATGGTCTGCATATTGACCCGGCTCACCTCGTGGAACCAGGGCAAGGCCAGCGCGCCGCCGTCGATGACGACCTTGCGCCCGCCGATGCCGGTCCGCACCAGGCTGACCGCGTTGGTCGCGCGCTGATAAAAGGCCGCCGCCAGCGCGATCAGCGCGGCGAGGACGACCAGCAAGGCGATGATCCAGAAGATGGTGCTCATCCGTGGGTCCTTTCGGGATGCCTCAAAGCCCTTCGAGGCTGGTTTTAAGCTGGGCCTCGGCCCCGCCATCGGCGGCAAGCGTGGCCCCCGTCAGACCCGCGGCGAGGTCCGACAGAAGAAAAACGGCGGCACGGGCGGCAAGCGCCGGCCCGGCCGAAGGATCGAGCCCCACCGCTGCGGCCTGCGCGGTCGGCAGGCGACCATCGGCGGCGGCGGTGGTCAGGGTGTTGACGCGGATGCGCGGCCAGCGGGTGGCACGGCCCATCGCCCAGGCCTGCATCGCCCAGCCGATCAGGCGCGGCGTGGTCCCGGGCTCGGTATCCAGCCCCCAGCGGGCAGCGAACGCAGCCCCGTGCCCCGGCCTGAGGCTGACGCCCGCCCGGATCGCCCCCAGCGCGGCAGCGCGCTGGCCGTCTTCGGCGGCGCCCCGCACAAGGATCGCCCCGCCGGGCGCCATCCGCGGCCCCAGCAGGTCGCCCAGCATGCGCGGCAAGGCAAGCGCCTCGGCCAATTGCCGTGCGGGCGGCCCCTCCGGCAGCGCGGGCAGCAGCGCGAGGCCGTCCAGCCCCTCGGGCAGCGCGGCGGCGACGGCTTCGGCCGCGCCCGCCTCGCCCGGCTCGATCCGGTAGAGCGCGCTCAGATGGTCGAACCGCGCCGCCCCGTCGATGCCCAGCACCTCGGCCCCGGCGGCCTCGGCCGCGGCGGCCACGGCCAGCCCCAGGCCAGAGGCCGAGCCCAGAACCGCGATCCGCTTGCCGGCAAGGAGGGGCAGCGCCATGATCAGAACACCGGCGGGAAGGGCCGGCCGCCGCGATCCAGCGTGATCCAGCGCGTCTCGGTGAAGGTCTCGATCGACCAGCGCCCGCCGTGGCGCCCCAGACCCGAGGCCTTGGAGCCGCCGAAGGGCACGTGCGGCTCGTCATTCACCGACGAGCAATTGACGTGGCACATGCCGGTTTCCAGCTTCTTGGCAATGGAAAGCGCGCGCGCCTCATCCCTGGTAAAGACCCCCGCCGACAGCCCGTATTCGGTGTCGTTGTTGATGGCGATGGCTTCCTCGTCGGTGCGGAAGGGGATCACCGGCACCACCGGGCCGAAGGTCTCGTCGCGGTAGATCAGCATGTCGGGGGTGACGCCGGTCAGGATCGTCGGCTCCACGAAGCGCCCGTTGATGCCGCCGCCGACGACCACCTTGGCGCCCTTGGCGATGGCATCCTCCAGCTGCGCCTTCACCCGCGCCACCTGCCGGTCGTTGATCAGGGGCCCGATCACGTTCGACTTGTCGGCGGTATCCCCGACCTTCAGCTTCGCCGCGCGGGCCGCGAATTTGGACAGGAACTCGGCATAGATCCTCTCGTGCACCAGCACCTTCTCGACCGACATGCAGATCTGGCCCTGATGCATGAAGCTGCCGAAATTGGCCGCCTGCGTGGCGCGCTCCATCTCGGCGTCTTCGAGGATGATCAGGCTGTCCTTGCCGCCAAGTTCGACGCAGGCCTTTTTCAGATGCGCGCCTGCCTTGGCGGCGATGGCCCGGCCGACCGGGGTGGATCCAGTGAACGAGATGCCCTTGACGAAGGGATGCTCGATCATCTCATCACCCATCCCGGCCACGTTCTCGCGCGAGCAGGTGATGACGTTGAAGACCCCCGCCGGCACGCCCGCCTCTTCCATGATCTCGGCGAAATAGAGCCCGCCGATATAGGGCGTATCCTCGGACGGTTTCAGCACGATGGTGTTGCCCGCCGCCATGGCGAAGGCAAAGCCCCGCGCGGTCAGGATGCCGGGGAAGTTCCACGGGCTGATGACCGAAATCACGCCCATCGGCGAGCGCACGGCGGTGGACATCTTGCCGTATTCGGACGGCATGATCTCACCCAAAGGCTGGTAGCAGATCGCGGCGGCCGAGCGGAACACCTCGGTGACGTAATGCGCCTCGAAGGCGCCCTTGCCGAACCAGCCGCCACCCTCGGCCTGCACCGCGGCGATGAACTCGGGCGCGCGGCGCTCCCAGATTTCGCTGATCTTGTGCATCAGATGCGCGCGTTCGGTGAATTTCATCCCCGCCCAGCCCGGGAAGGCGGCATGCGCGGCCTCGATGGCGGCAGCGGCATCGGTGCGGCTGCCGTCCGGAGCCTCGGCGAACAGCCCGCCGGTCGAGGGGTTGAGATCGGGGAAAGTGCGCGCGGCGCGGACCCATTGGCCGTTGATGTACTGGCCGCGGATCGTCTTGGTGACGGGGGAATCGAGCATGTCAGACCTCGGTTTTGCTGAATTGGGCGGTGCCGGGGCGCCGCGTATAGACCTCGACCCGGGCTCCCGAGGACGGGATCGGCGGGGCCTCGGGGGCCGCTGCCGGGGCGGCGATTGGGGCGGTCGGGGCCGGATTTGCGGGCCGCGCAGTGGGGCGCAGGGGCGGCAGGGAACTGGCGACGGGACGTGAGCGGGCCTGCCGGGCGGCCGCCTCGATGGCGTCGAGCGAGGCTTTCAGCGCGTCCGAGCGCTGGCTCACCGCCGCCTGCATCGCCCCGGGGCTGAGGGTCCGGGGCACCGACACCCCGGTCGCCTTGCGCGCAGCGCCGGCGACAATCGCGTCGATGTCGAGGCCCGAGATTTCCGAGGACGGAACCGAGCGCAGCGGCTTCGCCCGGACCTGCGGCGTCGGCGGCGCGGCGACGCTGGTTTGCAGGACGGGCTTGGCCGGGGCCGTCGCGGGCCCTGTCGCGTGGCCCGAGGCGCCGCCCAGATAGGCCGCCTGCACCGCCGGGTCGTGCAGCAGGACCGAGGCCTTGTCTTCCCGCAGGATGCGCCCGTTTTCTAGCAGATAGCCGCGATCCGCGATGCCGAGGCTCAGCTTGGCGTTCTGCTCGACCACCAGGATCCCCAGCCCCGTCTCGCGCACCTTCTTCAGCGTCTGGAAAAGCTCCTTGGCCAGCAGGGGCGACAGGCCGAGGCTCGGCTCGTCCAGCATCAGGATTTCCGGATTCGACATCATCGCCCGGCCGATGGCGACCATCTGCTGTTCGCCGCCCGACATGGTGCGCACCACCTGCCGGGCCCGGTCGCTGAGCTTGGGGAAAAGCCGGGTCAATTGCTCGAACCGCGCCTCGACCTCCTCGCGGGCCCGCTGCGGATTGGCGCCCAGCATCAGGTTCTCGCGCACCGTCAGCTCGCCGAAGATCCCCCGCCCCTCGGGCACCAGCGCGATCCCGCGTTCCACTACCTTGTGGGGCGGCAGGCCCATCACCGGCTCGCCGCTGACGCTGACCGCGCCCGAGACCTGCCCCTCACAAACCCCGGCAATGGCCTTCAGCAGCGTCGATTTCCCGGCGCCGTTGGCCCCCAGAATGACCACGATCTCGCCGGGGCTCACCTTCAGCGACGGCCCGGCCAGCGCGATATGCTTGCCGTAGCGGACCGAGAGTTCCTGCACCTCAAGCATCGTCATCCCCCAGATAGGCGCGGATCACTTCGGGGTCGGACAGAACCTCGGCCGGACTCCCCTCGGCGATCTTGGCGCCCGAGGACATGACCACGCAGCGGTCGCAGAGGCTGCGGATCGCGTCCATGACGTGTTCCACCAGAATGATCGTCCGCCCCTCGTCGCGCAAGGATCGGATCAGCGCGATCCCGGTGCCCAGTTCGGTCGGGTTAAGCCCTGCCAGCCATTCGTCGAGCAGCAGCACCTCCGGCTCGCCCGCCAGCGCCCGGGCCAGTTCGACGCGCTTGGTGTCGATATAGGTCAGCGCCGAGACGGGCATGCCCATGACGGCGCTCAGCCCCAGCCGCTCGATCAGCGTCAGGGCGTGAGCCTTCGCCTCGGCCCCCCAGCGGCGGCGATGGCCGAAGGCGGCGCCGGCGATGACGTTGTCCAGAACGCTCAGTTCCGGCAGCAGCCGCACCAGCTGGAAGGTTCGCCCCACCCCCAGCCGCGCCACTTTATGCGCGGGTTTGCCCGCCAGTTCGTGCCCCTCCAGCCGGATCGAGCCGGATGTCGGCGCGAAACTGCCCGAGATCATGTTGATCATCGTGGACTTGCCCGAGCCATTGGGCCCGATCAGCCCCATGACCGAATGCTCGGTCACGTCGAAACTCACGTCATTGACCGCGACAAGCCCGCCGAAGCGCTTGGTCACGTTCCGCACTTGCAGGACCGTCCGGCTCATGAATGGCCTCCGAAACGGCGGCGGAGCCGGTCCCAGAGGCCGACGAAACCGCCGGGCAGCAGGTAAACGATGACCAGAAAGGCGATGCCCAAGAGCAGCAGCGTCTGGTTCGGCGCCTGCCGCGTGATGGCCTCCCACAGCAGGCTGAAGGGGATCACCCCCGCAATCGGACCCCAGAGGCGCCCGGTGCCCCCCAGCAGCGCCATGATGACGACCTGAAAGGACAGCAAGGGCGCGAAGGCGGTGGCGGGCTCGATATAGATGTAGCGCGGGGCGAGGATCGCCCCCGTGGCGGCGGCGACGGCCCCCGGCACCATGAAAAGCGCGACCTTGGCCAGCGCCGTGTCGATGCCGGCGTGTTTGGCGACCGTCTCGTCATTGCCGATGATGCGCAGCGCAAAGCCCAGCCGCGAACGGCCGATCAGCCAACCCGCGAGGAACACCAGCGCCCCCAGACCCACCAGCATCCAGTAGATCTCGCGCTCGGTGATCGAGGTCAGGACATACATGCCCCGGTGCCCGGTCTGGTTCTGCACCCAGGTCACGACCTGCCGCACCATCTCGGCCAGGCCCAGGGTGAAGATCACGAAATAGACGCCCGACAGGCGCAGCGTCACCAGCCCGACCAGCGCCGCCAGCCCCGCGCCGATGATTGCTGCCAGGGGCGGCAGCACCCAGAACGGCAGGCTCTGGAAGCCCAGCCCGGTAACGAAGGTGCCGATGCCGAAGAAGGCGGCGGTGGCCAGCGAGATGTAATGCGTGGGGCCGGAAAACAGCGCCCAGCTGGTCGCCAGCACCACAAACATCGCCATGGTCGTGCCCATGGTCAGCCAATAGGGGCTGCCATAGACCGGCAGCAGCGCCGCCAGCCCCAGCAGGGCGGCCGAGATGGCCAGATTGCGCCAGTCGGTGCCGCTCATCCCCGGGCCTTTCCGAAAAGTCCCGCGGGCCTGAACAGCAGCACCAGCAGGAAGAGCAGATAGGCCGCGGCCAGCGTCAGGCCGGGGTCGATGAGCCGCGCGACCGCCGTCTCGGCGATGCCGAGGATCACCGCCGCGACGATGGTGCCCCGGATGTCGCCCACGCCGCCCATGATGATGATGATCAGCGCCTTCATGGTGAAGAGGACGCCGACCGAGGCATCGAGCGTGAAGAACATCGACACCAGCGCGCCGCCCGTGGCCGTCACGGCCCCGCCCAGAGCGAAAGCCAGCGCCGAGGCGCGGCGCACGTCGACGCCGACCAAGGAGGCCGAGGCCGGGTTCACCGCCACCGCGCGCAGGTTCAGGCCCACGCGGGAATAGGTCAGCCACAGCCACAGCGCCCCGCCGATCACCACCGCCAGCACGAAGGCCACGACGCGGTTCTGGGCGTAGGAACTGCCGAACATCTCCAAGGGTTGGGCCAGGAAAGCGTAGTTGAAATACCCGCCGCCGAAGGCCCAGGTCATGATGCCGACAAAGGCGAAGGACATGCCGAAGGTCGCCAGGATCGAATCGACCTCCAGCGCGCCGCGGCTTTTCGCGCGTTTCACAAGGGGTTGCAGCATGAAGCGGTAGATCAGCCAATTGGCGACGAAGGCCACCGGCGCGATGACGATCAGCGCCGCCACCGGATTGACCTGCCCCGCGGTATAAAGCCAGAAAGCGGCGAACCCGCCCGCGACCAGCATCTCGCCATTCGCCAGGTTCATGATCCGCGCGACGCCGTATTGCAGGTTGAGACCCAGCGCGATCAGCGCATAGGTCCCCCCCAGCAGCAGGCCGGTTATCAGGATGAACATCGGGTCAGATCCGCCGTCTTGCCGGAGGGGGCGGCGCGCAAGGACACGCGCCGCCCGCCGGGATCAGTTCCAGCCGTCGAAAAGCTCGGCGGCAACCGCGCCGTCACGACCCCGGGCGGCCACGCCGCGGAACACGCCGTCCTGCCATTGGCCGACGGTCCAGTAGCGCTCGTTGTCGTTGTTCTCGTTGAAGTTCACCGGGCCGAGGATCGTCTCGTACTCATGCGAGCGGTCCTGCAGATAGGCCAGCACCGTCGCGCGGTCGATCGAGCCCGTGGCCTCGATCGCCTGACCCAGGATCTCGAGCGTGGCATAGGTCGCAGCCGAGGCCCAGTAATCGGGCGCCTGCCCGGCGAATTCCATATGCGCCTGGGCGAAGGCCTGGAAGGCCGGGTCATCGGCGTTGACGCCGCCCATGCCCATCACGCCCTCGATCTGATCGCCGAAGCGGGCGGCATAGCCCGGGAAGGCGGTGGCGACGGCGGTGAAGAAGACCTGCGGCGCGAAGTTCTGTACGATGGCCTGATCGGTCAGCGCGAAAGTGTCGCCGGGATAGGACCAGGCGATGAATGCGTCGGGGTGCGCCGCCTTGGCCCCGTCGATCACCGGCGCCAGATCCTGCGTGCCCAGCGGATACGAGCTTTCATAGACGATCTCGAACCCGTTCGATTCCAGCACCCCGCGCGAGATGCCGGCCATCTCGATCCCGAAGGCGTCGGCCACGTTCACCAGCGCCACACGGTTGCCGATCTCGCCCCGGTCACGCATGCCGACGAGGACATTCGCCGTATCCTCGGCCATGACCGAGGTCCGGCCCAGCACGAAGAACATGTTCGGGAATTGCTGCGCCAGCGCTGGCTGCTGGTCGGTGACTGCGGTGCCGGTGATCATCGGATAGCCCAGCTGCGCGAAGATCGGCGCGGCGGCCAGGTTCATCCCGGTCGAATAGGGCGCGACCATGAAATCCACCTGGTCCTGCGTCGCCAGGCGCTGCGCGGCCTGAATCGCCTGCTGCGGGTTGGTCTGGTCGTCGTATTCAACCAGTTCGATGGTCATGCGGCGGTCGCCGACCTGCAACCCGCCGGCCTCGTTCGTCTGATGCACCCAAAGCCGCACGGCGGGCCAATGGGTGACGGTGGCGCCCCCGGCCAGCGGGCCGGTCTGCGGCGCGGCGGCGCCCAGGCGAATGGTATCCTGCGCCAGGGCCATCCCGGCCCCGGCCGCCAACGCGACGGCAGCAGCGGCAAGCTGCATGACGGTTCTGCGATACATGTGACATCTCCCCTTTGTCATGTTGTCGGCTCGCTGGCCGCCGTTCGCTCCGACCCGGCCCCCCGCCGGCCTCCCCGAGGAAAGCCGGTCATCCGCTTGGATGCCGGTCCCGCGCAACGGACCCTGTCTGCCCAACCTCCCCAGACGACAAGGCAAGGTCATGATGCATTGCACCGGATACATTTCAAGAGAATTGAGGTCCGCACCGCCGGTTTTTTGATGCTGCAAGGCAGCAAGAAACCGCCCTTCCCCGAGCGAAGCCTATATTTTTTTCAGGTGCCTAGCGCGCAGCCTTGCATCCAGTGACTAGCTCAGGCCCAAAGCGGCGCGTTCACAGCAAGCCTCGCAATGTATACATTTGGCAAAAAGTCAGTGCTTTCAGCCGCAAGACGGAAAAGCCGGGCGCAAGGATGCGCCCGGCTCTCTCCGGTCCCGAAAATCGACCGGATCTCAGAAGGTGATCGTCCGACCCAGCGTCAGGCGGAAATCCCGGCCCCGGCGCGGCAGCGAGGTCGCATAGGAGCCGTCGAGCGCGTTGAAATAGTTCAGGTCGAAGACGTTGTTGACCGCGAACTGCACGTCGATCCCGCGCAGCGCCCCGGTTTGCGGGCGCCAGGTCAGGAACAGGTCATGCACCGCATAGCCCGGGAAACGATCGCCCCCGGCCAGGGTCACCGGCGCCGCGAAGGTCCCGCGCCAGCCGATTTCCAGGTTCTGCTGCGGCAGGCGGCGGCCGATTTCCAGCATCAGCTCCGGCGCCGGGGTCGAGGCCAGGCGGTCGCCGGTGGTCTGGTCGATCCCCTCGATCCAGCTGGCGGAGCTGCGGCCGAACCAGAGGTCGGATTGATACGACGCTTCCAGCTCGATCCCGCGGATGCGGGCCCGGCCGATGTTCTGGAAGCTGGGCATGCCGGCGATGCCGACGCGCTCGATCCGGTCGCGGAACTGGTTGTTGAAAGCGGTGAGCTTCAGGTCAAGCCCGTCGCCCTCGGCAAAGAGGTTCCGCCCCTGCCAGGCGACGCCCAGCTCGACAGTGCGCGCGTGTTCCGGCCGCAGCCCCATGGACGAGACGCCGCCCGACGTGCCGCTGTCGAAGACCTCGTCCAGGGACGGCAGCCGCGTCGTTTCGGCCAGCGTGCCGAAGACCGACCAGGCCTCGTTGATCCGGTACTGGGCCGAGAGCGAGGCTGCGGTGCCCGAATGGGTGACCGGAACGTTCAGGAACGCCGGGTCCACGCCGGCCGTCGCCACCATCCGCGAGTGGTCATGCCGCAGCGCCGCCAGCAGGGTGAAATCCTGGTTCAGCACGAATTCGTTCTGCACGAAGACGCCCCAGGTATCGCTCTGCCCGGCCGGATGCGAGGTCAGCGTAGAGGCGCCCGAGACCTGCACCCGCTCGCGCTGCGCCGCCTCGGCGCCGAAGGTCAGATAGTTCTGCCAGTTGGCGCCTTCCATGGTGATCGTGTTGCGCGCGCTCAGCGAGAGCGTCTCGTAGGCATAGACCGAATCCTGGAAGATCGAATAGGGCGGCGCGAAGGGCCAGCCCGGATAGCCGGTGGCGTTCGACTGGTCGACCTCGGAGCGCGAGAAGCTCAGCTGAACCCGCGCGTCGATCCAGGGATTGTCCGAGGCCGGATTCTCCCAGGTGATCTGCGCCGTGTCATCGGTCACCACCCGGTCGACGAAACCGAAGACGGTGAAATTGCCATAGGCCGAATAGGGCACCTGCACGCCCGAATTGGTCCAGCGCGACAGCGTGAACCGGAAACTCTGCTCACTCTCGTCGAAGGGCCGCCAGGTGGCGTTGATCAGCGCCGACTGGCTGGACAGATTGGTGCCCGAAACCGGAACGCCGCCGCCCGCCTCATAATTCTCTTCCTGCCGCCCGGTCAGCGCGGCGAGGAACTCGAACCGTTCGTTGAAACGATGTGCCAGGATGACCGAGCCGGAATAGCCGGCGTTCGACTGGCCCGAAAGCCGGAAGCGCAGCGCGGTATTGTCGTCGCCGGTCAGGAAATCCGAAGCCTCGCGCGTCTCGAAGGCGACGACGCCGCCGATGGCACCCGAACCATAGAGCAGCGACGCGCCCGGACCGCGCAGCACCTCGACCCGGCGGTAGAGGTCCGGCTCGCCGAAATGCGAGCCGACGCGATATTGCTCGAAATATTTCTGCACGCCGTCGACGGTGACGACGATGCGGTTCTCGTCCGAGGCCGATTGCGTGCCGACGCCGCGGATGTTCAGGAACTGGCCGGTCATCGCCTCGCCGCCGAAAGCCTGCACGCCGGGCACGGCACGCAGCAATTCACCGGGCGTGGTCGCCTGTTCGCGGTCCAGATCCTCCTGCTCCAGCGCCGTCACGGCCTGGGGCGTGTCGATGGCGACGCGGGCGCGGCCCGCGGACAGGATGATCCGGCCCAGCAGCGTGAAGACGCCCTCGCCGGCGGTTTGCGCCGCGGCGGGCGTGGAAAGCGCGGTGGCAAGCGCCAGCGTCGAGACCGCACCGAAGCGGCGGATATTGGGTGACATGGGTCCCTCGTTCGGTTGTTGTTGGTGCTGGCGAGGGGCTGGCAGAAGGTTGGATCAGGCCGCGGCCTGCGGCAGGATGAAGGGGGTGCCGTCGGACGGCGGGGTCGAAACGCGGATGGCGCAGCCATAGGCAGCGGCGAGAATGGCATCGGTGAAGACCTCGGCCGGGCGGCCACGGGCGGCGATCCGCCCTGCGGTCATCAGCCAGACCTGATCGGCGACCATGGCGGTCAGGTTCAGGTCGTGCATGACGGCGATCACCCCGCCGCCCGCCTCGGCGAAATCGCGGGCGATCCGCATGACCTGCAACTGGTGCCCGATGTCCAGCGCGGCCACGGGCTCGTCGAGGAAAAGCCAGCGCGGGACGCCGTGGACCACCGGTTGCCAGACCTGCAGAAGCACACGGGCCAGATGCACCCGCTGCTGCTCGCCACCCGAGAGTTCCTGGAACAGCCGCCCCTCGTAGCCCCCCAGCCCCACCCGGTGCAGGGCCTGCGCGGGCAGGCTGCGGGCATCGGCGCCGGGCACGCCGGTCAGCCCCAGCCGCACGATTTCCAGCACGGTGAAGGGGAAGGCCAGCGGCACCGATTGTGGCAGCACGGCCCGGCGCAGCGCCAGCGCCTCGGGCCGCAGCGCGCGCAGGTCCTGACCGTCGAGGCTGAGGCGCCCGGTCGAGGCGACCTCGCCCGTCAGCGCCCTGAGGAGCGTGGTCTTGCCCGAGCCGTTCGGCCCGACGATGCAGGTCAGCGTCCCGGGCGTGGCCTGAAGGTCGACGCCCTTCAGGATCGGCTTGCGGCCCAGCGTGACGGAAAGGGATTCGGCATCCAGCATGTCAGAGGTCCACGAGCCCGCGCTTACGCAGCAGGATCCACAGGAAGAAGGGCCCGCCCGCCAGCGCGGTGACAATGCCGATCGGCAATTCGGCGGGGGCCGCGATGGTCCGCGCCACCATATCGGCGCCGATCAGCAGCGCCGCGCCCAGCAGACCGGCGGCGGGCAACAGGAAACGGTGATCCGGCCCCATGGCAAGGCGCAGAAGATGCGGCACGACGATGCCGACAAAGCCGATCCCGCCCGAGACAGCCACCGCCGCGCCGGTCAGCGCCGCGACGGCGAGGATGGCGAGGCGCTTGGCCCGTTCGACCCGGATGCCCAGATGCAGCGCCGTGGCCTCGCCCAGCGCCAGCGCGTTCAGCGCCCGGGCCAGGAAGGGCGCGGCCATCAGACCCGCGACCATCACCGGCGCGGCGGCCGCAAGCCGCGTCCAGCTCGATCCCGCCAGCGAACCCATGTTCCAGAAGGTCAGGTCCCGCAACTGGGCGTCGTTGGCGATGAAGATCAGCAACCCCATCACGGCCATCGCCAGCGCGGTCAGCGCGATCCCGGCCAGCAGCATGGTCGCCACCGAGGTCCGGCCGGCGCGGGTGCTGATCCGGTACAGCAGCATCGTCACGCTCCAGCCGCCCAGGAAGGCCCCGAGCGGCAGCAGATGCGAGCCGACCGAGGCCAGCACCGCGGCGGGCAGCAAGCCGCCCAGAACGATCACCATGGCCGCGCCGAGGCTAGCCCCGGCGCTGACGCCGACGATGCCGGGATCGGCCAGCGGGTTGCGGAAAAGGCCCTGCATCACCGCCCCCGCCACCGCCAGCGAGGCGCCGACCAGCGCGCCCGTCGCCAGCCGCGGCAAGCGGATGTCCAGCAGGATCACCCGCTCGCGCAGCCCGATGGCCTCGCCCGCCAGCCAGTCCTGCAGTACCGCCCAGGGCGAAACCCCCGCCGCGCCCACCGCCAGCGAGACGACGCCCACGGCCAGAAGCAGCGCCAGCAGCGCCAGCGTCACCTTCTGCGCCCGGGGCGCACGGTCGCCGGACAGGGCCGGAGGGGTCAGCGCCACCATCGGCTCAGCCCTCCAGCGCCTGCATGAGCGCCCGCGCCGCTTCGGGCGTCCGCGGACCGAAGCCGAGGAGGAAGCCGCCGTCCATCCGCACGATCCGCCCGTTCTGCGCCGCCGGCGTCAGCCCCAGCGCCGGATGGGCCAGGATCGCGGCATCGTCCAGCGCATGATCGCCTGAGCGGTCCATCATCAGGATCGCGTCGGGGGCGGCGGCGGCGATGGCTTCGTCGGTCAGCGGGCGATACCCCTCGAACCCGTCGATGGCGTTCTGGGCCCCCGCCAGCGTCAGGATGCCCTGCGCCGCGGTGCCCTGCCCCGCCGCCATCACCCGGCCGCCCGCGGCCGACAGGACGAACAGCACCCGGGGGCTGGCGGCATTCGAGCGGGCCTCGGCCAGCGAGGCGAAACCCTCGGTGACCGATCCGACCAGCGGCGCCGGATCGACGCCCAGCGCCTCGGCCACGCCCTCGATGCGGGCGATGACGCCCGCTTCGGTGAAATCCGCCGCGATCCGCACCACCGGCACCGCACTGGCCGAGACTAGGTCCAGCGTCGCGGGCGGCCCCGCATCGACATCGGCCAGGATCAGATCGGGGTCCAGCGACAAGAGCCCCTCGGGCGAGAGGGCCCGCAGATAACCCACGTCCGGCAGCGCCGCGAAGACCTCGGGGTACAGGCAGGTCGTATCCCGGCCGACCACCCGATCCACCTGCCCCAGCGCCGCGACCACTTCGCACAAAGCCGAACCGGCCACCACGACGCGCTCCTGCGCCAGGGCCGGCGCGGCGGCCAGCGCCGCCACAACCAACAATCCGCGCATGACTCAGGCCCCGTGGCTGGTGGCCAGCGCCTCGGTCAGCGTGACCCAGGCCTCAGTCCCCGGCAGCGGACCGGCATTGTCCTCGGGCGCGGGTTCCGAGCGTTCATTGCCCGGGGCGCGCTGGCCGAAGATCTGGGCGATGACCATGCCATCCTTGTCGAAGAACTCGATCGACACCGCCAACCCATGCTTCGTGGGCTTCCGCACCAGCCAGACCTCGGCGATCTTGTCCGAGCGCAGGTGCAGGTTGAAGCCCGGGTCCAGCACGTTCAGCCACGGCCCCATCTGTTCGATCCGGTGGACCTTGCCGCCGTGGATCTGGATGCAGCCCATGTTGCCGACGAAGATCATCACCGGGATCCCGCCTTCGGCCGCGCCGCGCAGCGCGGCATCGACCGCCTCGGGCTTCAACGCCACGGCATAGGGGGCGCCGGCGATGCGATAGGCGCCCAGGCGGTTCATCTTCAGCTTCGAGGTCAGGCGCAGGAACTGATGCGTGTCGGTCAGCGCATCCCATTCCTTCAGCAGGATGTCGCGCTTCTCGGGATTCGATTTCGCCGCCTCGACCGGGGCCCGGGGCTGGGTCTCGATCCCGTCCGATTGATCCTCGGCCCTGAGCGCCGCCACCAGCGCCTCGAAGGCCGCCACGTTCGAGGCCGGACGCAGATGCACCTTGTGCACCGCATCCCCCGCCGCGTCGAAGATCTGGATCGAGCGCTTGTCGCCCTCGCTCAACGCGAAAGCATGAACCCAATGGCGCGGGAAAAGCCGCAGGTCGATATCGGGACCCAGCACCATCGCCGCGTGCGGCCCGGGGTGGTAATCCAGATATTCGCCGTCCTTTTCGTGCACGCAATGCTCGTTGCGGGTCAGCGCCATGACCGGCCCCAGGGTGCCCAGGGCGGGGAACAGCCGGTCGATGTCACAGGTCAGCCGCACCACGGTCTTCCCGTCGACGGTCGCGGCCACCAGATGCGCCTCGCTCACGCCCAGCTGCTCGGCCAGATCGCGGATACGGCTCTTCGGATTCTCGGCGCGGGCATCGCGCAGCCCTCGCGGCGACCGGTCGAGGACGGGTGAATCGGTGGTAAGGCTGGACATGGCAATCCCTTTCATGACCAAGGCAGCGGAGGCAGGCGCGTCTGGCGAAAGGCTGGATTGCGCGGTCGCGCCGTTAAGGGCGCAGTTACTTGACAAAATCTGTTAGGTATCCTAGCCGAAACATGCAAGCGGAAAATCACTTCCGCGGACCCCGCCAGCCTTCGGGCGAGCCAGTTCTTTTTCCTGCAAGCCGAGGTTGCCATGGCTGTCCGATTCCCCGCCCTTTGCGGCGCGCTGATGCTCGTCGCGCAAGGCGCCCTTGCCCAATCCACCCCGCCCGCCGAGGCGCCCGCGGCCGCGCCCTCGGTCAGTGTCGAGTTGAACGCCATCCATCCCCGTGACGGCGCCTGCCAGTTCGTGCTGGTCGGCCAGAACGGCACCGAGACCGATATCGACCGCCTTGTGCTCGAGGCGGTGCTCTTCGACACCGACGGGCGGGTCGCGACGATGACGCTGTTGGACCTGCAGGATCTGCCGGCCGGCCGCCTCCGCGTCCGCAGCTTCGAAATCGGCGGGGTCACCTGCGAGGGCGTGTCGCGGTTGCTGATCAACGGCGTCAGCGCCTGCGAGCCCGAGGGCTGCGGCACGGCGATCGAGGCCCGCTCGGCAACCCCGATCGAGGTCCTGCAATGACCGCGCTCTGGGAGGCCGTCGCCAATGTCGCCGAGCTGGGCGGCCCGGTGGTCATGGTGCTGCTGGCCATGTCGCTGGTGGCGCTGGCCCTGATCCTGGCCAAGATCTGGCAATTCCTGCGGCTGGGCGTCGGGCGTCATGGCGCGCTGGACCGGGCGCTGACCGCCTGGGACCGCGGCGCTGCCGACGAGGCGCGGCAGGCCGCCCGCACCGCCCCCAGCCATCTGGGCCCCGTGACCCTGCTGGCCCTCGATGCCGCAGGCGACAGCCAGCACGACGAGGCCGCGCTGCGGGCGCGCCTGACGGGCGAGGCCGCGGCCCGGCTCGCGCGGCTCTCCGCCGGGCTCAGGCTGCTCGATTCCGTGGCGCAGGTGGCGCCGCTGCTGGGCCTCTTCGGCACGGTTCTGGGCATGATCGAGGCCTTCCAGGGCCTGCAATCGGCGGGCGCCGCTGTCGATCCCTCGGCGCTGGCGGGCGGCATCTGGGTGGCGCTGCTGACCACCGCCGTGGGTCTTGCCGTCGCCATGCCCGCCTCGCTGGTCCTGGCCTGGTTCGACGCCCGCATCGCGCGCGAGGCGGCAATGTCCGAGCGCATCATCGACACCGCCCTCTGCGCCGGCCTCGGCCATGGCTGACAGCCGCCTGCGGCCCGCGCCAAGGCGGCGCGGCCTGTCGCTCACCTCGCTGATCGACGTGATCTTTCTGCTTCTGTTGTTCTTCATGCTGACCTCGACCTTCACCCGGCTGGGCGAACTGGAACTGACCGCCGCGCCGCAGGGCGCGGGCAGCGCCGAGACGCCGCCCGCCTTCGTGCAGCTCGGCCCGGACACGCTGCGGCTCAACGCGCAGGAGATCCCGCTCGAAGAGCTTCGCGCCGCGCTGACCGACCTCGCCGGCCCCGAGGGCACCGCGCTGATCGCGCTCGGCGAGGGCGTCGAGGCGCAGCGCCTCGTCGATGTGCTGGCCGCGTTGCGGGGCGCGCCTTTCGCCGTGCGGGTGCTGGGATGAGGGCCAGCGTCACCCCTAACCGCAGCAAGGGCGAACCGACCATCGGCCTGATCAACATCGTCTTCCTGATGCTGATCTTCTTCCTGATCGCCGGAACCATCGCCCCCTCGCCCGACCCGTCGGTGACGCTGGTCAGCATCGCCGAACTCGAAACCCGCGCCCCGCCCGAGGCGCTGGTCATCACCGCCGAGGGCGGGCTGCGGATCGACGGCATCGACTGGCCGGGCACGCCGGAGGACGGTGCGCTGGCCTATCTGGAAACCCTGCCCGAGCCGCGCGTCGCCCGCCTTCTGGTCGACCGGGCTACCCCCGCCGCGCTGGTTGTTTCCCTCGCCGAAAGGCTGCGCGGCGCCGGGGCGGAACGGGTCGTCTTGTTGGGAGAAAGGGCTGTCGAATGAGCTTTGCCCGCACCGAACCCGCCTGGCCCGCGCTGGTCGTCGCCGGAGCGCTGTCGCTCGCCGCCCATGCCGCCGTGCTGGCGGGCTTTGCCGGACGCGGCGAGACGCTGATGATCGAAGGCGGCGGCGTGGCCGAGATTGCCGCCCTCGGCAACGATTTCCGCGATTTCACCCGGGGCGCCCTGCCCTCGCAGGCCGCCGAAGCCGTACCGGAGACCCCGACCGAGGCCTCCATGACACCGCCGCCGACCGAGGCCGCGCCGACACCGCCCCCGGCCGCGCCGCCCGTCACCGCCACCGACGCGCCCGCCACCCGGCCCGAAACGGCCGAAGCCCCGGCGCCCCCCCCCCGTGCCGCGCCCGAGACGCCGACCGAAACGGCCCCGCAGGCGGCGCCGGCGGCCAGCGAGACCCCGACGGTGAATGCGGCCCCCGCCACGGCACCGGTGGCAAGCGCGCCCGCCGCCGCGCCCATCACCCCCCAGGCCACGCCCCTCGCCGCCGCGGCGCCGGTTACCCCCCCGACCACCGCCCCCGCGCCCGAGGTCGAGGTGCGGACCGCCGCTGCCGACACGCCCCGTCCGCAGCGCCGCCCCGACCCCGAGACGCAGCGCCGCCCCGAGCCCGAAACGCGGCGCCCGCCGCAACAGGCCAGCGCCGCCCAGGCCGCGGGCGATTCCGACCGCGACGCAAGGCGCGGCTCGGACCAGGGCCAGCCAGAGGCCACGGCGGCCCGCGCCGCCCCCCGCCAGGCGGCGGCCGCCGCCCCCGGCAATGCCGCGGCCTCGAATTATCCCGGACAGGTGATGCAGCGCATCCAGCGCGTCCGCCGCGCCCGGGTGAACGCCCGCGGCACGGCTGTGGTGGCTTTCACCATCGCCGCGGGCGGGGGGCTCGCTGGGGTGCAGATCGTCCGCGCCTCGGGCAGCGCCGTGCTGGATCAGGCCGCCCTCGACCATATCCGCCGCGCCGCCCCCTTCCCCGCGCCCCCCGAAGGCGCGCAACGCCAGTTCTCGTTCGAGTTCGTCGGACGGTGACACGGAGTAACGAGGGGGCCGTCTGCCCCCTCTTGGCCGGCCGCGCGGTCCGGCCCTGCGCCTACGCGCCGGGTGTTCGGGCGTGAGCGCGCGCCACCAGCGCCTCGTCCGGGTGACCCTCACCCCCGAGGATATTTTTGGAACAAAGAGGCCGACTTAGCACCCTCTTACCCTTCATCTTTGTTCTGAAAATATTCTCGGGGATTTCCAAAGGGGGTGGAAAACCCCCTTTGGCGGGGGGTGCGGGGGGCTGGCCCCTCGCTGCCTCTCCCCGTCCCTCCCGCGGCCTCAGGCCGGCATGCGCTGCTCGACGATCTCTGCCCACCACGAGCAACCCGCCGGGATGGCATTGTCGTCGAAATCGTATTTCGGATGGTGCACCATCGCCGTGTCGCCGTTGCCGACCAGGATATAGGCGCCGGGCCGTTCCTCCAGCATGAAGGCGAAATCCTCGCCGCCCATGATCAGCGGCGCGGGGGCGCAGCCGCCCGAGACCTTCTCGGCCACCCGGGCCGCGAACTCGGTCTGTTCGGGGCTGTTCACCATCACCGGATAACCCTTGATGTATTCCACCCGCGCCTCGGCGCCGAAGGCCGCGGCCACGCCGGTGCAAAGCGCGGTGATGCGTTTCTCGGCCATGGCCCGGGTCTCGGCATCCATGGTGCGGACCGTCCCCTTCAGCTCGACATGCTGGGGAATGACGTTGAAAGCCTCGGATTCGGTGCGGAACGAGGTGACGGAGACCACGAGGTTCTTCACCGGGTCGTGGTTGCGGCTGGCGACGGTTTGCAGCGCGGTGACGATCTGCGCCGCGACGACCGTCGTATCCACCGTCTCCTGCGGTTTTGCCGCATGGCCGCCCAGCCCCTCGACCTCGATGCGGAACGTGTCGGTCGCGGCGAAGAAGGCGCCCTCGCGGATCGCGAAACTGCCCAGCGGCAGGCCGGGCATGTTGTGCATGCCATAGACCTCCCGGATGCCCCAGCGGGTCATCAGCCCATCGTCGCACATGACCTTGCCGCCGCCGCCCCCCTCTTCGGCGGGCTGGAAGATCACCACCACCGTGCCGTCGAAATTCCGCGTCTCGGCCAGGTACTTGGCCGCGCCCAGCAGCATCGCCGTATGCCCGTCATGGCCGCAGGCATGCATTTTGCCCGGGGTTTTCGAGGCGTGCTCGGCCCCCGTCGCCTCAAAGATCGGCAGCGCGTCCATGTCGGCGCGGAGGCCGATCACCTTGCCCGAGCCCTGGGCCTTGCCCTTGATGACGCCCACCACGCCGGTGCGGCCGATGCCTTCGGTCACCTCGTCGCAGCCGAACTCGCGCAGCTTTGCGGCGACGATGCCGGCGGTGCGGTGGGTGTCGAACAGCAGTTCGGGATTCTCGTGGAAATCGCGGCGCCAGGCGGTGATCTCGGGCAGCAATTCGGCGAAACGGTTCTTGACGGGCATCTCTGTCTCCTTTCAGGCCGACAGCGGCATGCGCTGTTCGGCAAGCGTGGCGAACCAGGAACAGCCTGCCGGGATCGCCTCGTCGTTGAATTCATAGAGCGGGTGGTGCAGGTCGGCCGAGGGGCCGATGCCGAGAAAGACGAAGGCGCCGGGGCGCACGGCCAGCATGTCGGCGAAATCCTCGCCGCCCATCGAGGGCTCGAAAGCGGTGTCGATCTCGGCCGAGACGGCTCGCGCGGCAGCCAGCGCCACCTCGGCCTCGGGCCCCGAATTGATCGTGGGCAGAACGCCGTCCTGATAGGTCAGCGTCGCGCTGGCGCCATAGGCCTCGGCGGTGGCGCGAGCGATGCGTTCGATCCGCTCCTTGATCAGCGCCTTGGTCGGCACATCGAAGGTCCGCACAGTGCCGGTCAGCCGCACCGCATCGGGGATCACGTTATGCGCCATCGTATCCGTGGCCATGCCGGTGACCGACAGCACCGCCGGTTGCAGCGCGGGCACGTTCCGCGACACGACCTGTTGCAGCGCCATGACCACGGCCGCCGCGGCCAGCGTGGTATCCGCAGCCAGATGCGGCATCGCCCCGTGCCCGCCCTTGCCGCGCACGGCGATCTCGAAGAAATCGGCCGCGGCCAGCACCGGGCCCGGCTTCACCGCGAAGGAGCCGAGCGGCTGGTTCGGCCGGTTGTGCAGGCCGTAAACCTCCTGAATCCCCCACCGCTCCATCAAGCCATCCTCGACCATGGCCTTGGCGCCGCCGCCCATTTCCTCGGCCGGCTGGAAGGCCAGCACCACGGTGCCGTCGAAATTCCGCGTCTCGGCCAGATATTTCGCCGCGCCCAACAGGATCGCGGTGTGGCCGTCATGGCCGCAGGCGTGCATCTTGCCCGCCTCGGTCGAGGCATGGGGCAGGCCCGTCGCCTCGTGGATGGGCAGCGCGTCCATATCGGCGCGGAAGCCCAGCACCTTGCCCGAGCCGGTCTGCCGGCCCTTGATGACCGCCACGACGCCGGATTGCCCGACGCCCTCGGTGATCTCATCCACCCCGAAACTGCGCAGCAATTCGGCCACGCGGCCCGAGGTTCGGGGCAGGTCGAACCTCAGTTCGGGATGGGCGTGAAAATCCTGCCGCCAGGCGGCGATCTCAGGAAGCCATTCGGCGAAACGGTTCTTGACGGGCATGGGCGTTACTCCAGGGGCATCCGGCGTTCGGCGAGGGTGACGAACCACGAGCAACCCGCCGGGATCGACTCATCCTCGAAACGATAGGCGGGATGGTGGCACATCGGGGTGTCGCCGTTGCCGAGGAAGATATAGGCACCGGGCCGGGCCTCGAGCATGAAGGCGAAGTCTTCGGCCGGCATCACCGGTTTGACGTCGCGGATCACCGAGCCCGCGACGATCTCGGCGCAATCGGCGGCGAAATCGGTCTGCTCGGGGTGGTTCATGGTCACCGGATAGCCCCAGCTGAGGCTGACCTCGGCCGTCGCGCCAAAGGCCTGCGCGGTGGCCGGGACCAGCGCCTGCAGCCGCTCGGCCGTCAGCTTGCGCAGCTCGGGGTCCAGCGTGCGGATCGTGCCCTTCAACGTCACCTCATGGGCGATGACATTCGAGACGACCGAATCGGTGTGGAAGCTGCCGATGGTGACAACGACCGAGCCCAGGGGATCGATGTTGCGCGCGACGATGGATTGCAGCGCCACGACGATGTGGCTGGCCGCCAGCGTGGTATCGACCGCGGCATGGGGCATCGCGGCATGGCCGCCCTTGCCCGTCACCTTGATCTCGAATTCATCGGCCGAGGCCAGCAGCGCGCCGGGGCGGATTGCGAACTGGCCCGCGGGCAGGCCCGGCATGTTGTGCAGGCCATAGATCTCCTGCACGTTCCAGCGGTCCATCAGCCCGTCGTCGACCATGGCCTTGCCGCCTGCCCCGCCCTCTTCGGCGGGCTGGAAGGCCAGCACCACGGTGCCGTCGAAATTCCGCGTCTCGGCCAGATACTTGGCCGCACCCAGCAGGATCGCCGTATGCCCGTCATGGCCGCAGGCATGCATCTTGCCCGGGGTCTTCGAGGCATAGTCGAGCCCCGTCGCCTCGGTGATTGGCAGCGCGTCCATGTCGGCCCGGAAACCGATCACCTTGCCCGAGTCCGTCTTGCGACCCCGGATGACGCCGACCACGCCCGACACGCCGATCCCCGTCACCACCTCGTCGCAGCCGAATTCCGTCAGCTTCGCCGCCACCACGCCCGAGGTGCGCGGCAGATCGTACATGAGTTCGGGATGCTCGTGCAGATCGTGGCGCCAGGCGGTGATCTCGGGGTGAAGTTCGGCAAGGCGGTTGCGGACGGGCATGGCGTCTCCTTCGGTTTCTTCACATGTTAACGTGGCGCGGATCGGGCCGTATCGCAAGGCCGCTCTGCGCGCCCCGGCTCAGAACCGGCCATAGCGGAAGGCTGACAGATCATGCCCCGGATCGCCCCCGGTCGCCAGTTCCGCTAGGACCCGGCCGACCGCAGGCCCGATCCCGAACCCATGACCCGACAGCCCGGTGCCCAGCACCAGCCCCGGCAGCCCCGGCACCTGATCGAGGATCGGCACGACATCCGGCATCGTGTCGATCAACCCGCCCCAGGTGGCGCGGTAGCGGATCGGTCCCAGCTGCGGAAAGGCGGCGGAAAAGGCCTTGGCGGCGCTGGCCAGCGCCTTGCCATCGGGGCCGGGGTCGAGGATGCGCGTGGCCTCGAACGGGCTGCGCTCGTCGGTGCCCCAGCGCCGGCGCGTGGTCCAGGCATCGGGCCAGCCGCGGGGGGCGGCGGGCCTGAGCCGCGTCTCGCGCCATTCCTTCCTCAGGATCGACAGATAGGCGCCGAAATGGCGGAAGGCATCCGGCCCCACCGGCATGACGTGGGAATTGGGCGCGGCCAGCGAATAGCCGCCATCGGCGCGGCGGCGGAACCCCACCGCATTATCCGAGGCATTGCCGTCATGGATCAGCGGCAACGGCTCCGTCGCGCCGACCGAGGCCAGGACCGACAGTTGCGGGATCGTCAGCCCGTGCAGGCGCAGCAGCAGCGAGGACCAGGCGCCCCCGGCCAGCACCACGGCATCGGCGCGGATCCGGCCTGCCTCGGTGATGACGCCCGCAAGCCGCCCGCCCTCGATATCCAGCGCCCTGACCGCGCAATTTTCGCGGATGGCGACGCCCGCCTGCGCCAGCGCCCGGGCCATCATCGGCACCGCCACCCAAGGCTCGGCCCGCGCGTCGGACGGCGTGTGCAGCGCGCCCCGCCAGCGGCCCTCGGTGGCGCCGGGGATCAGCGCCTGCGTCTCGGCGGCGCTAAGGCGGCGGGTGTCGAGGTCATGCGCCCGTGCATGGGTCATGAAGGCCTCATGCTCGGCCAGGTCGCGGTCATTCTCGGCCAGATAGGTGACGCCCACGGTGCGGTGGCCCAGCTCCGGACCCAGCCGCTCGGCCCAGCGGGACCAGAGGCGCTTGGCCTCGACCACCAGCGGGATCTCGGCGGGGTGGCGGCCCTGAACCCGGATCCAGCCCCAGTTGCGGCCCGATTGCTCGGCCCCCACACGGCCCTTTTCGCACAGGACCACCTGCAAGCCCTTGCCCGCCAGTTCCCAGGCGGTGCTGATCCCGGCGATGCCGCCGCCGATCACCACCACGTCGCAGGCCGGGGGAATCGGTGCCTGATGCTCAGGGGGGCGGCCGTTGTGAAAGGGGAAATCCATCACGCGAAGAACCGGGCGAGGAAGGCGTTGAACCAACGGTCTATGTCGGCATCGTGGCAGACCATGAGCGCATCCTGTTCGGCCCGCGTCTGCGCGCCGGGCTTGCCCCAGGGCGCCGCCTCCAGCCCCTGCCAATGGCGCATGAGATCCGGCGTCACTTCAGGGTGGAACTGGAAGCCCCAGGCCGAGCCCAGCCGGAACGCCTGATTGGGAAAGAGCGGCGAGGCGGCCAGAACCTCGGCCCCGTCCGGCACGCCAGATCCGTGCCAATGCCATTGCGGCATGACCGGCGGGGCCGGGAACAGGTCGCGCCCGGCCTCGGTCGGGGTCAGTTCGTAATAGCCGAATTCATAGGCGCCGTCGGGGCGATGCGCGACCTCGGCCCCATGAGCATAGGCGATGCATTGCGCGCCCAGACACAGCCCCAGCAGCGGGACATCGGCCGCCACCGCCCGGCGGGCGAAGGCATGTTCCCCGGCCAGATACGGATAGAGGTCAGTCTGATAGATCTCCTGCCCGCCGCCATAGATCACCGCCGCGCCGATGCCTTCCATCGTCTCCGGCAGCGCCTCGCCCCGATAGGGACGCAGCACCTCATAGGGGCGGCCCGCCCGGTCGAGGAACAGCCGCACACGGTCGGGCATCGGCCCGTCATAGCCGTGTTCGATCAGCAGGATACGGCTCATTGGCAGAGATCGTCGACCAGCTTTTCCATGAAGGTCTGACCGGCGGCGAATTGCTCCAGCGTCAGGAATTCGTCGGGCTGATGCGCCTGGGCGATGTCGCCCGGCCCGCAGACCACCGCCGAATAGCCGCGCACCTGGAACTGCCCGCCCTCGGTGCCATAGCTGACGACATGCTGGCCGTTGTCGCCGGTCAGGCGCCGGGCCAGTTCCTCGGCCGGGCCGCCCTGTTCGGGGGTCAGCGGCGGCACGCCGAAGACGGAACTCAGGTCCATCCCCGTTTCAGGCCGGATCGCCTGCATCCCGGCCTCGATCGCGCGCGCGGCCTCGACGATCTTCTCGCCCCAGCCGATGTCGCCCGGCACCTGCCGGACCGAGATCAGGAAATCGCAATCCTTGGCCGTGATGTTATGCGCCGTGCCGCCATTGATCACGCCGACATGCAGGGTGGAAAACGGCGGATCGAAAACCGCCGCCAGTTCCGAGGGTGTGGCCGCCGCATTCTCGGCGTTGCGGTCGTTGCACCAGTCGATCAGCCGCGCCGCCTCCATGATGGCGCTGACGCCATAGGGTTGCAGCGAGGAATGCACCTCGTAGCCGCGGACATGGACCTTGATGCCCACGCCGCCCTTGTGCCCCGTCACCACCTTCATCATCGACGGCTCGCCCACGATCACCGATTCCGCCCGCGGCAGGTCCGAGGCGATCATCGCCTCGACCAGATCCGCCACCGCCATGCAGCCGACTTCCTCGTCATAGCTCAGCGCCAGTTGCAGGGGCCGGGTCAGCGGCGCTTTCGAGGCCTCGACCAGCGCCCAGATCGCCAGCGCGTCGAAGCCCTTCATGTCGCACGTGCCGCGGCCATAGAGCTTGCCGTCCTTCTCGACCACCTGCCAGGGGTCCGAGGTCCAGGCCTGTCCGTCCACCGGCACCACATCGGTATGCCCCGACAGGATCACGCCGCCCGGTGCATCGGGTCCCACCTGCGCGTAAAGATGCGCCTTGGTCCCGCAGGGCGACATCACCCGGTGGCTGTCGATCCCGTGGCCCGCCAGATAGCCCTGCAACCAGTCGACCAGCGGCAGGTTGGTGTCGCGGCTGACGGTGGGAAAGGCCACCAGCCGTTCAAGGATCTCGCGCGGCCCGAGGGGTCGGTCGCCGGGGCTGGTCATGGGAATCTCCGCTTCTCGTTCGGGTCTGGGTCCGGGCTTGCGCCCCCGGGCCGGGGTCGTGATGACACGCATCCTCGCGCCGCCCGGATCAAGAGGTCAAGCGCGCAGAAGGCGCAATCTTGTGACGTAACGGCAGGCAGTTTTGCGCCCTCGGCTTCGCGTTACGCCCAATAGATGAGCAAATCCGCCCGTTCTACAAGCGTATAACAGCGTGGATTTCATCTTGCCGTACCAGATGAATGTTGCCAATCTCACCGGATAACAACCCGAGTCACAAATGACCGGGATAAAAACAAACAGGGAGATGCGCATGCCCGACGGGGCGACGCCGGTTCTTGATGTCAAGAACCTGAAGACGGTTTTTGCCACGCGCTCGGGCGAGGTGCATGCCGTCAATTCCGTCAGCTTCGACCTCCGGCCCGGCGAATTGCTCGGTGTGGTGGGGGAATCGGGCTCGGGCAAGTCCGTGACGATGATGTCGCTGCTGGGCCTCCTGCCCTCGCCCCCGGCCGAGGTCCGCTCCGGCACGGTCATGCTGGGCGGACGTGACATCCTGAAGATCGGCGCCGAGGAATTGCGCAATGTCCGGGGACGCGAGGTCGGCTTCGTCTTTCAGGACCCGATGACCTCGCTCAACCCGGTCTTTACCGTGGGCTTCCAGCTGTGCGAGCCGCTGCGCAAGCATCTGGGCATGTCCAAGGCGCAGGCGAGGAACCGCGCGGTCGAACTGCTGGAACTGGTCGGCATCCCCGATGCCAGGCGCCGGCTGGGGGATTACCCGCACCAATTCTCGGGGGGCATGCGGCAGCGGGTGATGATCGCCATCGCGCTGGCCTGCGATCCCAAGGTGCTGATCGCGGACGAACCCACCACGGCGCTGGACGTGACCATCCAGGCGCAGATCCTGGAACTGGTCAAGGAGCTGCGCCAGAAGCTCGGCATGGCGATCATCTGGATCACCCACGACCTGGGCGTGATCGCGGGCATCGCCGACCGGGTGATGGTCATGTACGGTGGACAGGTCGCGGAACACGGCCCGGTGCGCGAGGTCTTCGCCAATCCGGCGCATCCCTATACGCGGGCGCTGTTGCAGACCATGCCCAAGATGCACGGGGCGCGGGACGCGAAACTCAGGGTGATCGAGGGTCAGCCGCCGATGCTGACCCGCCACCCCACCGCCTGCCCCTTCATGGCCCGCTGCGCCCATGCCTTCGACCGCTGCGGCCGCGAGAATCCTGCCCGGCGCGACATCGGCCATGCCCATGACGTGGCCTGCCACTGGGACCACACCACCGCCGCCCCCCTGACCGCCGCCGAGGCCTCTGCATGACCGAAACCCCGATGACCGACCGCCGCAAGCTGGTCGAGGTTCGCGACCTCAAGATGCACTTCCCCATTCTGGGTGGCATCCTGCGGCGGCAGGTCGGGGCGGTGAAGGCGGTCGACGGGATCTCGTTCGACATCTTCGAGGGCGAGACGCTGGGCGTGGTCGGCGAATCGGGCTGCGGCAAATCCACGGCCGGGCGCGCGGTTCTCAGGCTCTACGAGGCGACGGCGGGCTCGATCCGCATCGACGGCGAGGATATCGCCACGCTGCCGGCCGAGGTGCTGCGCAAGAAGCGCCCGGCGATGCAGATGGTCTTCCAGGATCCGCAGGCCAGCCTCAACCCCCGCATGACGGTGGCGGGCATCATCGGCGAACCCTTGGACGAGCACACCAACTGGGACCGCAAGAAAAAGCTCGCCCGGATCTACGAGCTGATGGATGCCGTGGGCCTCAACCGCGATTTCGCCAACCGCTATCCGCATGCCTTCTCGGGCGGGCAGCGGCAGCGGATCGGCATCGCCCGGGCGCTGGCGCTGAACCCGCGCTTCATCGTCTGCGACGAGCCCATCGCCGCGCTCGACGTGTCGATCCAGGCGCAGGTGGTGAACCTGCTGGAAGAGCTGCAGGACCAGTTCGGCCTGACCTACATGTTCATCAGCCATGACCTGTCGATGGTGCGCCACATCGCCGACCGGGTGGCGGTCATGTATCTGGGCAAGATCGTCGAACTGGCGCCGGTCAGCCGCCTCTACGACCATCCGCTGCACCCCTATACCGAGGCGCTGCTCTCGGCCGTGCCCGAACCCGACCCCTCGCTGGAACGGCGCAAGGACCGGATCGTGCTGAAGGGCGACGTGCCCTCGCCCGCCAACCCGCCCAAGGGCTGCAATTTCTGCACCCGCTGCCCCAAGGTCATGGACATCTGCCGCGAACAGGAACCCGAGACGGTCGAAGCCGTGCCCGGGCATTTCGTCGCCTGCCATCTGATTTCGCATCCACAGACCGCCGGACGAACCGGCGGCACCGAGGCCGAGCACAACCAAATGAAAACCCAACAAGGAGAGGTTGCATGAAACGCAGAAGTGCCCTGTACGGGGCGGCTGCCGCACTGGCGCTCGCGCCCATGGCGGCTTGGGCCGACCGTGGCGAGGACGGACACCTGAACATCATCTACTGGCAGGCGCCGTCGATCCTGAACCCGTACCTGTCGGGCGGGACCAAGGACGTCGAATCGTCGTCGCTGGTGCTCGAACCCCTCGCCCGCTACAACCAGAACGGCGAACTGGTCGCCTGGCTGGCCGAAGAGATCCCGACGGTCGAGAACGGCGGCGTGGCCGAGGATCTGACCTCGATCACCTGGACGCTGCGCGAAGGCCTGCTGTGGTCCGACGGCACCCCCGTCACCTCGGCCGACATCGCCTTCACCGCCCAGTATTGCATGCATCCCGAGGGCGGCTGCGCCCAGGCGGCGCGCTATCAGGACGTGGAAAACGTCGAGATCATCGACGAGCGCACCGTGACCGTGCATTTCTCGGTGCCCAAGCCTGTGCCCTATGGCGCCTTCGTCTCGGCCCAGTCGCCGATCATCCAGGCCGCCCAATTCGCCGATTGCCTGGGCGCCCGTGCGCCCGAATGCACCGAAGCGAACTTCTATCCCATCGGCACCGGCGCCTTCCGCGTCGTGGATTTCCGTCCCAATGACGTGATCCAGATGGAAGCCAACCCCAATTACCGCGATCCCGCCCTGCCCCATTTCGCCACGCTGACCCTCAAGGGCGGCGGCGATGCGGCCTCGGCCGGGCGCGCGGTGATGGAAACCGGCGAGATGGACTACGCCTGGAACCTGCAGCTGGCGCCCGATGTCATCGCCACCATGGCCCAGGGCGGCCGCGGCGTGCCGGTCTCGGCCTTCGGCACGCTGGTCGAACGGATCGAGATGAACCTGACCGATCCCTCGCCGGATCTGCCACCGGAAACGCGCTCGACCCGCGCGCATCCGCATCCGATCCTGTCGGATATCCGCGTCCGTCAGGCGCTGAGCATGGCCATCGACCGCGAATTGCTGGTGGAAATCGGCTATGGCCAGGCGGGTCGCCCGACCTGTAACCTGGTCCCGGCCCCGCCGATCTTCGCCTCGACCGCCAATGACGCCTGCCTCGTGCAGGACCTCGACGGCGCCCGCGCGCTGCTGGAAGAAGCCGGCTGGACGGTCGGCGGCGACGGCATCCGCACCAACGCCGACGGCCGCCGCCTGGTCATCGACTATCAGACCTCGACCAACGCCGTGCGTCAGGACTTCCAGGCCCTGATCCAGCAATGGTGGCGCGAGATCGGCGTCGAAGCCAACCTGCGCAACATCAACTCGTCGGTGTTCTTCGGCGGCGACCCCGGCTCGCCCGACACGTTCCAGAAGTTCTATGCGGACGTGGAAATGTACGCCAACAACTTCAACGGCACCGACCCCGAGGCCTATCTGGGCGCCTATCGCTGCGGCTACGAGCCCCGGCCGGAAACCCAGTGGCAGGGCGAGAACATCAACCGCTTCTGCGACCCGGCCTATGACGAGCTGCACCTGCAACTCGCCCAGACCGCCAGCATCGAGGAACGCGGCCGCATCGGGCGCGAGCTCAACGACATCCTGATGCAGAACTACGTCATCGTCCCGCTGGTCGATCGCGGCCGGGTCTCGGCCCATTCGGTGACCCTGGGCGGCGTGCTGCTGAACACCTGGGATTCCGAACTGTGGAACGTTGCCGACTGGCACCGGACCGAGTGATCTGAGCCCCGGACCCGCCCCGCCACGGGGCGGGTCCTTTCCTCACGGAACGCTGAACCAAGGCGCCGAACCCCATGTTCAACTACACGCTGAGACGATTGCTGCTGGCAATCCCGACGCTTTTGTTCATCGCATTGGCCATTTTCCTGCTGCTGGAGCTGTCTCCGGGCGACCCGATGGCCGACATGCCCCTGACCATTCCCCCCGAGGTGCGCGAGCAGATGCGCCTGGCCCTGGGCCTGGGCGAGGCCTGGTACATCCGCTTCTTCAAGTGGCTCTACCTCTTCTCGGTCGTGGAGCCGAGCCATGTGCTGGCCAATATGACCGGCCTCGACTGGCTGGCGATCGAGGGGCAGCGGATCATTTCGTTCCAGACCCGCTCGCCAGTGGGCGACATCATCGCCCAACGCCTGCCGCAGACGCTGTGGGTGGTGGGCCTCAGCTATATCTTCGGGATCATGGTGGCGGTGCCGATCGGCATCTATTCGGCCTATCGGCAATATTCCTGGTTCGACCAGGCGGGCACCTTCATCTCGATGGTGGGCTTCTCGCTGCCCACCTTCTTCACCGGCCCCCTGCTGATGCTGATCTTCTCGATCTGGCTGGGCTGGTTCCCGATCATCTACGACACGACGCTGGTCGTCGACAGCTGGTACGATTTCGGCCTGCAACTGCGGCAGATGGCCATGCCGGTCTTCGTGCTGACCCTTTACAACGCGGCGCAGATCACCCGCTTCATGCGCGCCTCGATGCTGGACAACCTGACCCAGGATTACGTCCGCACCGCCCGCTCGAAAGGCATGACGGAACGCATCGTGGTGCTGGTCCATGTGCTGAGGAATTCGATGATCCCGGTGATCACCGTCATCGCCCTGGGCATCCCCACCATCTTCACCGGCGCCATCATCACCGAGCAGATCTTCCGCGTGAACGGGCTGGGGGCACTGCTGATCACCGCCATCTATGCCTCGGACATTCCGATGGTGCTGACGCTTTCGGTCGTCTTCGCCATCCTGATCGTCCTCTTCAACCTGATCGCCGACCTGCTCTACGCGGTCTTCGACCCGAGGATCCGCTATGAGTGAGACCGCGCCGCAGAAATCGCTGGACGTCGCCGCCTTCCGCCCGCCGCGCAACCAATGGTGGGACGTCTGGGACCAGTTCAAGGTTCACAAGGGCGCGCTGGCCGGCTCGCTGGTGTTCGGGCTCATCGTGCTCTTCTGCTTCATCGGCCCCTGGCTCTGGCCCTATGACGCAACCTTCATCGACATCCGCTCGCGCAATCAGGGCATGAGCCTGGCGCATCCTTTCGGGACCGACCAGCTGGGCCGGGACATCATGGCAAGGATGATGGCGGGCGGACAGGTGTCGCTGGCGGTGGGCATCGTCGCCATGCTGCTGTCGATCCTGATCGGCACGCTGATCGGCGTCGTCTCGGGCTATTTCCGCCGCATCGACGGGCTGCTGATGCGGATGACCGACCTGTTCCTGGCCCTGCCCCTGCTGCCCCTGCTGCTGGTCATGTCGATGCTCTTCCGCCAGCCGCTGTCCGCGGTCTTCGGGGTCGAAATGGGGATGTTCCTGCTGATCGTCACCGCCATCGGCATCACGTCCTGGATGCGCACGGCGCGGGTCGTGCGCGGCGATGTGCTGGCACTGAAGGAACGCGAATACGTGCTGGCGGCGCGGTCGATCGGCACGCCGCCCCGGCGGCTGATCCTGCGGCATATCCTGCCCAATGTCCTGTCGCCGGTCATGGTCTCGGCCACGCTGATGATCGCCACCGCCATCATCACCGAAAGCGCGCTGAGCTTCCTCGGCATGGGCTTCCCGCCGGATTTCCCGACCTGGGGCCGTCTGGTCTATGACGGGATCGACTATCTGCAGCAATACCCCTCGCGGGCCATGCTGCCGGGCGTCTTCATCTCGCTGACAGTCTTGAGCGTGAACTACATCGGCGATGGGTTGCGGGACGCGCTGGATCCGCGGATCCGGGGGCGGTGAGGGAAAGGCGGGGGGCCAGCCCCCTGCACCTCCCGCCAAAGGGGACCCTCGGGCCCCCTTTGGAAACCCCCGAGGATATTTGGAGAACAAAGAAGGGGCAGGTTTTCCCCTGCCCCTTGGTCGTTCCGCGGCCGCTGCCGTGGCTCAGACGTAATCGGCGCGGCTGAGGCCGTATTTCGCCATCTTCTCGTTCAGCGTCCGGCGCGGCAGGCAGAGTTCCTCCATCACCGCGACGATCGAGCCCTTGTGGCGGCGCATCGTGTTGTCGATGAGCGTGCGCTCGAAGGCCTCGACGTAATCCTTGAGCGGCTTGCCCTCGGTGGTCAGCGCGCTGCCCGAGGCCTCGTTCTCGGCCATCACCAGCGACACGACCGAACCGGTGCCGCGGCGGCTTTGCAGCACGCTCTGTTCGGCGATGGACACCAGCTGCCGGATGTTGCCGGGCCAGGGCGCCTGCAACAGATAGGCCGCGTCCTGGGCCGAGAGATCGGGCGCCGGGCAGCCGTATTCCTCGGCGTAATCCCCGGCATAGCTCTTGAAGAGCGCCAGGATATCCTCGCCCCGGGTCCGCAGCGGCGGCAGGGTCAGCTTCATCGCCGCCAGCCGGTAATAAAGGTCGGGCCGCAGCACATCCTCCAGCGTCCGCCCCGGCTTGTGGTCGTTGCAGATGGCAACGATCCGCGTGGCGGGGGGCGCGGGCTGGTCATTGATGAAGGTGAGCAAGCGGCCCTGCAGCGCGGCGCTCAGCGATTCGACATCCTCGAGGCAAAGCGTGCCGCCGCGCGCCTCCTCGACCAGCGGCAGGCCACCGGCCTCGACCGGGCCAAAGAGCTTGGCGGCCAGCGCCTCGTCCTCGATCCCGGCGCAGGAGACGGCGACGAACTTGCGCCCGGCGCGGGGACCCACGGCATGCAGCGCGTGGGCCACCAGCGTCTTGCCGGTCCCCGTCTCGCCGTCGATCAGCACATGGCCGTCGGCCTGGCCGTAATCGAGGATATCCTCGCGCAGGCGCACCATCTCGGGCGACTGGCCCACGAGGCGCCGCATGATCGTGCCGCCATCCGACAGCTCGTGCCGCAGCGCCCGGTTTTCCAGCGCCAGGCCCCGGGCCTTCAGCGCGCCGCGGGCTAGATCCGCCATCCGCTCGGGATCGAAGGGTTTTTCCAGGAAATCATAGGCGCCGAGGCGCATCGCCTCCACCGCCATCGGCACGTCGCCATGGCCGGTGATCAGGATCACCGGCAGGCCCGCGTCCATCCCCATCAGCCGCTTCAGCAGCGCCATCCCGTCCATGCCCGGCATACGAATGTCCGAGACGACGATGCCGGGGAAATCGGCGCTCAGCATCGCCAGGGCCTCTTCGGCGCTGCCGAAGGTTTCGGGCTGGAAGCCCGAGAGCGACAGCCATTGGCTGATCGAGGCCCGCATGTCCTGTTCGTCGTCGATGACCGCAACGCGGGTTGGCGTGCGGCCGGCGAGCGGCGCGGTGGCGGGGTCCAGCTTGGGGGCGCTTTCCGGAGCGCTCATGCAATCTCTCCTGATCGTCATGCGGCGGCGGGTCCGCGACCCGCCGAGCCAATATAGAGGTTATGCCGCCGATTGTCCGGCCTTGGCCAGTACCGGTAACGCAATATCGAACGCGGCGCCGCCCTCGGGCAGGTTCCGCGCGGTCAGCCGTCCGCCGTGGTCGGCGACGATCCCCGAGGAGATGGCAAGGCCCAGGCCCACGCCCTCGCCCGCCTTCTTCGAGGTATAGAAGGGCTCGAACACCTTGCCGATATCGGCGATGCCGGTCCCGTTGTCCTTGATGGTCAGCGTGACCGTATCGCCCTGGGTCAGGATCAGGTCGATCTGCGGCGCGTTGACGGCGCGGGTCGCATCGACCGCGTTGCGCATCAGATTGATGATGACCTGTTCCAGCCTCAGGCGGTCGCCCATCACCGTGACCGGTTCCTTGGGGAGGGTCCGCACCACCAGCACCCGGCGCTCGCGCAGCCGGGGTTCCATCATCGTCAGCGCCTCGGTCACGCAATCGCGCAGGTCGAGCGGCTCGAAGGCGTCGCCGCCCTTGCGGGCGAAGCTTTTCAACTGGCGGGTGATGGCGCCCATCCGGTCGATGAGATCGTCGATGCGCTGGAAGCTGACCAGCGCCTCCTCGCCCCGCCGCCTGGTCATCAGAAGCCGCGCGCCGGCCAGATAGGTCTTCATCGCCGCCAGCGGCTGGTTCAGCTCGTGGCTGACCGCGGCCGACATCTCGCCTAGCACGGCCAGTTTCGAGGATTGCGCCAGGGTCTGTTCCGCGACGTTCAACTCTTTCTGCACCTTCTCGCGCGCCGCGATCTCGCGCTGCAGGCGCAGGTTCAGCTGCCTCAGCTCCAGGGATTCCTGCTCCAGCCGGGCTGATTGCGACCAGGCCCGGCGCGAGAAGAGGTAAAAGACCATCGCCAGCAGGATCGCGAAACCCATGATGACCAGCGCCAGCACGCCGTTCACCTTTTCCCGCACGCCGTCATAGGTCGTGTAGCTGATCAGCCGCCAGCCCCGATGCTGGACCCGGGTTTCCGACCGCAGAACCGCCTCGTTCGAGAGGAACGCATCGGGCCCCCTGCCCGCCAGATCGGCCGTGTAGCGCAGCGCGCGCTCGATGGCGGTGGGGGCGTCGCGCATCGACAGCGCCTCGGCCTCGGTCCGGCCACGCCAGCGAGGCTGCGTCGAGAGGATGATCCGCCCCTCGCTGTCCACCAGCGCCACAGCATCGAGGAGACCGGACCAGGAGCGTTCGAATTTCGCAAGATCCACCTCGACGGTGATCACGCCCAGGATCTGCCCGCCCTCGCGGATCGCCCGGGCAAAGGCAAAGCCATAGCCGCCGGAATCGCGCGCCTGCACGGCAAATAGCGTCTCGTTGTTGCCGCTGCCATCGACCAGACGGCGCGAATCGACGAACAGCGCCTCGTTGCCGCGCTGGGTACCCAGGCGGTTGCGGTCGGTGGCCGCGACGACCCGCCCGGCGGTATCCAGAAGCTCGATCGAGGCCGCGCCGACCTCCTGCTGCAGCGAGATGAAGATCTGCGAGATCGTGGTGTAATTGCCCGAGCGCAGCGCCTCGCGCAGCACCGGATCGCGCGACAGCAGGATCGGCACCACCTGGGTGCGCTGCAACTCGGCCTCGATGTTCCCGGCATAGAGGACAAGCCGCAGCTGGGCCCGGTTGCGGGTGTCGACGGTGAAGCTTTCGCTCAGCCAATCGTCCATCACCCAGACCACGGCGACCGCCACGACCATCAGCAGCCCGACGATGGCCTTGCCCCACGGGGGCAGGCCAAGCCGCAAGGGCGCCGCCGAGGCGGGGGTCGGGGTGACATCGCTCATGCGTGCATACTAGGGGGGCGCGTGCGGCGCCTCAAGGCGCCGCGGCGCGCCGGCCCCTCAGGTGAGCGCCAGGGCGCCCATAACCCCCTGGAACAGCGCCGAACCATCGGTGCCGCCATGCTGCGCGCTGACCGCGCGCTCGGGATGCGGCATCATGCCGAGGACCCGGCGGTTCTCCGACAGGATCCCGGCGATCGAATGCTGCGAGCCGTTGGGGTTGTCGACATAGCGGAAGGCCACGCGATCCTCGCCTTCCAGCAGCGCCAGCGTCTCGGCATCGGCCTGGTAATTGCCGTCGTGATGGGCAATCGGGATGATCGCCCGGGCGCCCTTGGCATAACCCTGGGTAAAGGCGCTGTCGGCGGTGGCCACTTCCAGCGCGACGGGCTTGCAGATGAACTTGAGCCCGGCGTTGCGCATCAGGACGCCCGGCAGCAGGCCCGTTTCCACCAGCACCTGGAAGCCGTTGCAGACCCCCAGCACATAACCGCCCTTCTGGGCATGGGCCACGACCGCCGCGGCGATGGGCGAGCGGGCGGCGATGGCGCCGCAGCGCAGGTAATCGCCGAAGCTGAAGCCGCCGGGGATGCCGACCACATCGGTGCCGGGCGGCAGGGCTGCGTCCTTGTGCCAGACGCGGGTCACCTCGGCGCCGGCGGCCTCGAAGGCCACGGCCAGGTCGCGGTCGCAATTGGAACCCGGGAAGGTAATGACGGCGGCCTTCATGCGGCGTCTCCTGTGGGGGCTGGGATGGGCCTGCCATACTGCGTTGCCGCGGCCAAGAAAAGGGAAAACCCGCCCCCGCGCCTGCCCGCGCCGCGCGCCCCTGTCCAAGACCGGGGAATTAGTCCTAAGGTGGCATATCGCGGTCCGGCGGCCCGTGCTTACATGCCGCCATCCGAAGGGAGGGATACATGACCAAGGTTACACTGACCGTCAACGGCCGGTCCATGTCGGGCGAGGCCGAGGGGAGGACGCTTCTGGTGTCGTTCCTGCGCGAAGAGCTGGGTCTGACCGGTACCCACGTAGGCTGCGATACCAGCCAATGCGGCGCCTGCGTCGTGCATGTGGACGGCAAGGCGGTGAAAAGCTGCACGGTTCTGGCGCAGGACGTGAACGGCGCCAGCGTCACGACGATCGAGGGGATGGCCAACGAGGACGGCTCGCTGGGCGTGGTCCAGCAGGCGTTCCAGGACCATCACGGGCTGCAATGCGGCTTCTGCACGCCGGGCATGGTGATGTCCTCGGCCGCGCTTCTGGCCGAGAACCCCAAGCCCACCGAGGCCGAGATCCGCCATTACCTCGAAGGCAACATCTGCCGCTGCACGGGCTACCACAACATCGTCAAGGCGGTGCTGGCGGCCTCGGGACAGGATGTCTCGGCGCTGGGCGTCGCGGCCGAATAAGAAACACATGCCGGATGATGGGCGGATCGCCCATCCTGCCGAACCCGGCCGCACAGGAGGGGCGATCCGCCCGTCCCGGCCCGACATATTCAGGGAGGATTCCATGCCCAAAGACGGTGGCATCGGCGCCAGCACCAAGCGGCGCGAAGACATCCGCTTCCTCACCGGACGCGGCGTCTATACCGACGACCTCAACCTGCACGGCCAGACCTTCGCGGTCTTCTGCCGCTCGACCGTGGCGCACGGCAAGATCGTGTCCATCGACACAAGCGCGACCGAGGCCATGCCCGGCGTGCTGGCGGTCTTCACCGGCGAGGATTTCAAGGACGTGGGCGGCAACCCCGCCGGCTGGCTGATCAACAGCCGCGACGGCACGCCGATGCGCGAACCCAAGCGCCCGGTGCTGGCGCATGGCAAGGTCCGCCATGTCGGCGACGCCTATGCCGCCGTGGTGGCCGAAACCTATGCCCAAGCCAAGGACGCGGCCGAACAACTCGCCGCCGATACGGTGATCGACGAGCTGCCTGCCATCGTCGACATGAAGGCCGCCGTGGCCGATCCCTCGAACCGCGTGCATGACGAGATCCCCGACAACCTCTGCTTCGACTGGGGCTGGATCGAGGATAACCGCGCCGCGGTGGACGAGGTCTTCAAGTCCGCCCCCCATGTCACCACGCTGGAACTGGTCAACAACCGCCTCGTGCCCAACGCCATGGAGCCCCGCGCCTCGATCGGCGAGTATTTCCCCGGCACCGGCGACTACAAGCTGACCACCACGTCCCAGAACCCGCACCTGACCCGGCTGCTGATCGCCGCCTTCGTCATGGGCATCCCGGAGAACAAGCTGCAAGTCGTCGCGCCCGATGTGGGCGGCGGCTTCGGCTCGAAGATCTATCATTACGGCGAGGAAGCCGTGGTGCTGGCCGCCGCCAAGAAACTGAAGCGCCCGGTGCGCTGGACGGCGGAACGCTCGGAGAGCTTCCTGTCCGACGCCCATGGCCGCGACCATGTGACCAAGATCGAACTGGCCTGCGAAAAGGACGGCACCTTCCTCGCCTTCCGCACCGAGACGCTGGCCAATGTCGGCGCCTATCTGTCGAACTTCTCGACCGCGACGCCGACCTTCCTGCACGGCACGCTGATGGCCGGCCCCTACAAGGTGCCGAAGGTCTATGTCAACGTGAAGACCGTCTTCACCAACACCGCGCCCGTCGATGCCTATCGCGGCGCCGGCCGGCCCGAGGCGACCTTCAGCCTTGAGCGCGTGATCGACAAGATGTGCCGCGAGCTTGGCCTCGACCAGTTCGAGGTGCGCCGCAAGAACTTCATCACGCCGGACATGTACCCCTACACCACCCCGGTCGGGCTGGTCTACGACACCGGCAATTACCACGCCACGCTCGACAAGGCGCTGGAAATGACCGACCTCGCCGGGTTCGAAGCCCGCGCGGCGGAAGCCAAGTCTCGCGGCAAGCTGCGCGGCCTCGGCCTCAGCACCTGGATCGAGGCTTGCGGCATCGCGCCCTCGAACCTCGTGGGGGTGCTGGGCTCTCGCGTCGGCCTCTATGACGCGGCGACGGTACGGGTGAACGCCACCGGCAATATCTCGGTCATGACCGGCGCCCACAGCCACGGTCAGGGCCATGAAACCGTCTTCGCCCAGATCGTTGCCGAGAAACTCGGCGTCGATGCCAATTCGGTCGAGATCGTCCACGGCGACACCGCCAAGATCCCCTTCGGCATGGGCTCCTACGGCTCGCGCTCGCTGGCGGTCTGCGGCTCGGCCATCGACCGCGCCATGGGCAAGATCATCGCCAAGGGCAAGAAGATCGCCGCCCATATGCTCGAAGCCGCCGAGGGCGATATCGAGTTCAAGGACGGCACCTTCTCGGTCGCGGGCACCGACAAGGCCAAGACCTTCGGCGAAATCGCCTTCTCGGCCTATGTCCCCCACAACTACCCGCTGGAAACGCTGGAACCGGGGCTGGAGGAAACCGCCTTCTACGATCCCGGCAACTTCACCTATCCGGCGGGCGCCTATCTGTGCGAGGTCGAGGTCGATCCCGACACCGGCAAGGTGCAGGTCGTGGCCTTCCACTGTGCCGACGATTTCGGCAACATCATGAACCCCCTGATCGTCGAGGGTCAGGTTCATGGCGGCGTCGGCCAGGGTATCGGTCAGGCTTTGTGCGAGAACACGAGTTATGACGAGAACGGGCAGCTCACCTCGGCCTCCTTCATGGATTACGCCATGCCGCGGGCGGATGACGTGCCCTTCTACAACGTGGATTATTCCTGCCAGACGCCCTGCACGCACAATCCCCTGGGCGTGAAGGGCTGCGGCGAGGCCGGGGCCATCGGCTCGCCGCCCGCCGTGGTCAACGCGGTCATCGACGCGCTGCACCGGGGCGGCTATGACCATGTGACGCATATCGACATGCCCGTCTCGCCCGCCCGGGTCTGGGCGGCGATGCAAAAGCACTGAGGGAGGTTCCGATGTACAATTTCGACTTCGTGAAACCCGCCACCCTGGACGAGGCCGTCGCCGCGCTGGGGGGCGAGGATGCGCAACCGCTGTCGGGCGGGCAGACCCTGCTGCCCTCGATGAAACAGCGCCTGAACGCGCCGGGGGTGCTGATCTCGCTGACCGGGATCGCCGCGCTGAAGGGCGTGAAACTGGAAGGCCGCACGCTGGTGATCGGCGCCGCCACCCCGCATGCGGTGGTGGCGACAGAGGCCGCCTCGGTCTATCCGGCGCTGGCAGCGCTGGCCGGCGGGATCGGCGATCCGGCTGTCCGCAACCGCGGCACCATCGGCGGCTCGCTCGCCAACAACGACCCCTCGGCCTGCTATCCGGCGGCGGCGCTGGGCTCGGGCGCGACCATCGTGACGAACACGCGCGAGATCGCGGCCGATGACTTCTTTACCGGCATGTTCGAGACAGCGCTGGAACAGGGCGAAATCATCACCGCGGTCAAGTTCCCGGTGCCGGAGAAAGCCGCCTACCTGAAGTTCCAGCAACCGGCCTCGCGCTTCGCGCTGACCGGGGCCTATGTCGCGAAATACCAGGACGGCGTGCGGGTGGCGATCACCGGCGCCTCCGAGGGCGGCGTGTTCCGCTGGACCGAGGCCGAAGAGGCGCTGAACCGCTCCTTCACCGCCGAGGCGCTGAACGGCCTGTCGCTGCCCGCCGAGGGCATGATGGGCGACCTGCACGGCACCCCCGCCTACCGCGCCCATCTCTGCGCCGTCATGACCCGCCGCGCGGTCACCGCCGCAGGCTGAGCAATACCGGGCGGCAGGAGAGGTCTTCTGCCGCCCGGCCCCTGATCCTCCGCCCCGCGACGCGATCTCCACAGCCCCGCCCAAGGGCCTTCGCCCATGAGCCGGCTGAGTCTCGCGCCGAGGCGCCACTCACCGACAGGACGAGGCCCCACTTGGCGCCCGAAGCCGCGCGATGAGTGCTGCCCCTGCGCGCCCGGTACCGCCTCGCCTCGAGCCTCCTGCACCAGAAGCCGCCTTGCCGGGCTCTTGCTCCCCGTGAGGAAACCGCGCAGGCCTAGGGCGTCATCGTGCCAAAATTACTCACCTCCGCCCCACCCGAGGGCGCCCTTCACCCTCGGCGGGGATACCTCTCCCTTGCGGGGGGCCGGTCCCCGCACCCCTTGCCAGGAGGGTCGCGACCGCACGGCCCCTCCGTGGAAGGTCGATCGCTCAAAAGCGAGGCCTGCGTGCCACCCGAGGCCGGGCGTCGAAGCTGGTCTCCGCAACACCAGCATCGAAACCTCTTGCCTGGTGGACCAGCCCATTGCCGAATGGAGCACGACAAGGCGCCAGAAAAGCGGCGCCTTCTCGCTTCTCCGCCATCTTGGCGATCTTCACAAGAATGCCGGAGGCTCTGGCGCAGCGGACGGCCCGGACCGATCCCGGCCCGCCTGGTCACGATAAAAGCCCGCGCCCGAACGCCCCGGCGCCAATCTCTCCGCGGCGGCGGGAGGCGCGCGGGGTGGGCGGGCGGGAGCGTGCCTCCCGCCGCGACGCGCTTACAGCGTCATGATCCGGGCCAGGCCCGTGTCATAGGCGTAGCTGCAGCGCACTTCAACCGTCTGGCCGCCGCGCTGCACCCGCAGCATCACATCGCGCGAGGCGCCCTGTTCGCGGGTGCCGACCACGCCCTGCACATCGAACCCGGCCTCGCGCCCGGCGCTCATGCAGGCGCCCTCCGCCTGGCTGGCCGAGGGTCCGGACACCACAGGCTCCGACGGCACCACCGGGGTGCCGCCATAGACCGGCCGTCCCCCGCCCTGCCCGAAGCGCATGTCCGGGATCTCCCCGCAGCCCGCGAGGGTCGTTGCCGCGGCCAGTGCCGCCGTGATCCAGATTGCCCGTGTCATGCCCGGCCTCCGTCTGGGGAACGGGTTGGCCCCGCCCCGGTTGTCCGTCACGCGCCGATCAGGGCGCGGGCCGCGCCGCGCGCCGCCTCGGTAATGGTATCACCCGACAGCATGCGGGCAATCTCGTCCACCCGTTCCTCGGCGGAAAGTGGCGTCACATGGCTGAGAGTGGCGCCGCCCGCGACCCGCTTCTCGACCCGCCAGTGATGCGCGCCCAGGGCCGCCACCTGCGGCGAATGGGTGACGACCAGCACCTGCGCGCCCTCGGCCAGGGCCCGCAGCCGGCGACCGACGGCATCCGCCGTCGCCCCCCCGACCCCGCGGTCGATCTCGTCGAAGATCATCGTCACGCCCGATTGCCCCCGGCTGAGGCAGACTTTCAGCGCCAGCAGAAAGCGCGAGAGTTCCCCGCCCGAGGCGATCTTGTTCAGCGCCCCAGCCGGCGCGCCCGGGTTGGTCGCCACCTCGAAGGTCACGGCATCCGCCCCCTCCGGCCCCGGTTCACTGGGCTCGATCACTGTCTGGAACACCGCGCGCTCCATCTTCAGGGGCGCGAGCTCGGCCGCCATCGCCCGGTCGAGCGAGGCGGCCGCGGCTTTCCGCTCTGCCGTCAGCGCCGCGCAGGCGGCGTCGAAGGCCTTCTGCGCCGCGGCCTCGGCTTGGGCCAGCGCCGCCATGCCCCTGTCGCCCGAATCCAGCGCCTCCAGGCGCTCGCGCAGCCCCGCCGCATGGGCGCCCAGATCGTCGGGCAGCACCGAATGCTTGCGCGCGAGACCCCGCAGGGCGAAAAGCCGCTCCTCGACCCGTTCCAGCTCCACCGGATCGGCCTGCATCTGGTCGAGGCAGGCCTCGATCTCGCCCGTGGCCTCGCCCAGTTCCGCCAGCGCCCGGCCGAGCGCGTCGATGGCCGCATCGAGCCGCCCTTCGACGCCCTCTGCCGCATCCTCCAGCCAGCGCAAAGCGTCGAGCGCCAGCCGTTCCGCCCCGTCCTCGCCCAGGGCCTGCCGGGCGCGGGCCACATCGCCCACCAGCCGCGTCGCCGCCTGCATCAGGCGGCGACGGGTATCGAGTTCCGCTTCCTCGCCGGGCTGCGGGTCCAGTTGATCCAGCTCCTTGACCGCGTGGCGCAGGTATTCCTCCTCGGCGCGCAATCCCTGCAGCCGGGCGGCGGCGGCCTCGCGCGCCTTGCGCGCCTCGGCCAGCGCCCGCCAGGCGGCCCGCACCGCCCCGGTATCGGCCCCGGCATAGGCGTCGAGCAATTGCCGGTGCCCGCGCGGGTTCAGCAGCCCGCGATCGTCATGCTGACCGTGCAGCTCCACAAGGGTATCCGACAGCGCCCTGAGCACCTCGCCCGAGGCGCGGCGGTCGTTGATCCAGGCGGTCTTGCGCCCCTCGGCGGTGTTGACGCGGCGCAGGACCAGCTCGTCTTCCAGCGGAATCCCGGCTTCGTCCAGCACGGCACGGCCGGGATGGCCCGGCGCGAGGTCGAAAACCGCCTCCACCTCGCCCTGCTGGGCGCCTTGCCGCACCAGATCGGCCCGGCCGCGCCAGCCCAGCACGAACCCCAGACTGTCCAGCAGGATCGATTTGCCCGCACCGGTCTCGCCGGTCAGAACATTGAGGCCGGGATGGAAATCCAGCTCAAGCCGCTCGATCAGCAGCATGTCCCGAATCGAGAGCGCCCGTAGCATTCCCGCGCGCGCCCCCCGGGGTCAGAGCCATTCGCCGCGGATGGTCCGGCGGTAAACGTCGTTAAGCCAGCTGCTGCCCTGCGCCTGATCGCTCAGCCCCGCCGCGGTCAGCAGACGGAAACTGTCCTCGTAGAAGGGCGACGAGCGGAAGTTGTGGCCCAGGATCGCGCCCGCCGTCTGCGCCTCGTCCCGCAGGCCGAGGGCCAGATAACTTTCCACCAGCCGGTGCAGCGCCTCGGGCGTCTGGGTGGTGGTTTGGTATTGCTCGACCACGGCGCGGAAGCGGTTGATCCCCGCCTGATAATTGCCGCGCGCCAGATAGAAGCGGCCGATCTCCATCTCCTTCGCCGCCAGACGGTCGAAGGCCAGATCGAATTTCAGCACCGCCGAGCGGGCGTATTCGGTGTTCGGGTATTGCTCGATCACGTAGCGCAGATGGTTCAGCGCCTGGAAGGTCAGCCCCTGGTCGCGGCCCACATCCTCGATCTGATCGTAATAGGTCAACGCCACGATATAGGCGGCCCAGGCGGCATCCGGGTCCCCCGGGTATTGATCCAGGAAGCGCTGCGCCGTGGCGCGGGCCTCGTCATACTGGCCGTCGCGGTGCAGCGCATAGGCCTGCATCACCACCGAACGCCGGGCCCAGTCGGTATAGGGATAAAGCCGCTCGACCTCGCGGAAATAGCGCATCGCCGGTTCGATCCGGCGGTTGCTCTCCAGCACGTATTCGCCGCGCGTGAAGATTTCCTCGGCCGAATAGCCGTCCAGCGGCTCGTCGGTGCCGACCTCGTTCCCGCAGGCGGCCAGCGCCAGCACCAGAACGCCGCTCAGCGCCAGCGACGACAGCCTGCGCCGGGCGGATTTGCCAAGGGTGCCGACCATGCCGATCCTCATTCTTGTCTTACCGAAGGGCGCCGCAGCCAACCTCCCGGGCGAATCCCGGGCTCGCCGGGGGCGCGTCCCGGCGTGTCCTAGCACGTTTGCCGGGCGCACGCAAAACGCCATTCAGCAGAAAAACATCCCCGTGTTCAGCAGGCTGGCCAAGACGCCGAAAGCCGCTCACGGCGGCGGCTCAGGCGGCGGTGGCGGCAACCGTGGCCAGCAGATCCTCGGCGCAGACCCCGGCGCCGGGCATCCGGTGGGCCTGATCGCCCTCGACCGTGACATGCTCCCAGGCGCTGGCATCGTCCAGCAGCGCCCGCACCAGACGGCCGGTCAGCGTATGGCCGGCGCGATGGCCGATGTAGCGGCCCAGAATGGGCGCCCCGGCCACGGCGAGGTCGCCCATCGCGTCCAGCATCTTGTGGCGCACCGGCTCGTCGATGCGGCGCAGGCCGCCGGGGCTGAGGATATCGGCCCCCTGCACCACCACCGCATTCTCGTAGGTGCCCCCCAGCGCCAGACCGTTGGCACGCATGAAATCCACATCCGCCTGACGGCAGAAGGTGCGGCAATCGCTGAGTTCGCGCACGAAGGTTCCGTTGGCCAGTTCCAGCTCGCAGGTCTGGTGGCCGATGGCGGCATCGGGGAAATCGATCTCGAAGGCGATGGACAGCGCCGCGGCCGGTTCCAGCCGGGCCCAGGCGTCGCCCATGCGGACCTCGACGGGCTTGAGCACGCGGATCGCGCGCAGCGAGGCCGCCTGCACCCGGGTGCCGGCGGCGACGAAGGCCGCAACGAAGGGCCGGGCCGAACCGTCGAGGATCGGCACTTCCGGCCCGTCCAGCGTGACCCGGGCGTTGTGAATGCCGCACCCGGCCAGCGCCGCCATCAGATGTTCGATGGTTGCCACGGAAACGCCATGCTCATTGCCGATCTTGGTGCAGAGATTCGCCTCGATCAAGGCCGAGGGCGTGACGGCGATGCGGCGATGCGCCACCGGCAGGTCGAGGTCGAGACGCTCGAACACAATCCCCTGCCCCGCCGGCGCGGGACGAACGTGCATGACCACCGCCTGCCCCGAATGAAGCGCGGTGCCGTCGAAACGCACGGAAGATTTCAAGGTTGTCTGCACGAGTTGACCCTCGGCCTGAATTGCTGCTCGTCTCACAGTTTCTTTATGAATCCGTGCGTTAATGCTCAAGTCACGCTTTGTAACACGATGTAACACTGTCCTCACGCATGCGCGAGTTTCCGCGCACGTCAACAAGTGCTGACGCAAGCCCTTGAAATAAAAACGAAAAGAACCGGCTTTCGCCGGTTCTCCACAGGCCCCTCGGGGCAGGATTTGATCGCGCTTTTCAGCTCAGTTCGCCTGACGACGCAGGAAGGCCGGGATTTCGAACTGGTCGGCCGCGCGGTGCTGGTGGTCGTCCTCGTAGGCCTGGACCTGCGGCTGCGGGCGGGCGTGACGGGCGGGCTGCTCGGCCGCGGCCGAGGCAGCGGGGGCGGCGTGACCGGCCATGCGGTGGATCAGGCTGCCGATACCCAGACCACGGCGCGCTTCGGGCTGCGACGCGGGGGCCGGGGCCACCGGCTGCGGCTGGTGCTGCGCAACCGGACGGCGCACGGGCGCCTCGGGCTGCTTCTCGACCGCGGCGCGCAGGCGGGCCAGGGTCTCAGGGCTCGGCTGACCGGGGTTACGGCCCGGGCGCGGGGCGGTGAAGGCCGCTTCCGGCTGGTGCTGCGGCTGATACTGCTGCGGCTGCGGCTGGTATTGCTGCGGCTGCGGCGCGCGGACGGGCTCGGCCATCGCAGGGCGACGGACCTGCGGTTGCGGGGCCGGAGCCTCGTTGCGCAGCACGTCCTCCAGGAAGAAGTCCTCCTGCACCGGCTCGGCTGCGGGGGCCTCGTGATAGGCGGCATGAGCCGGGGCCTCGTAACGGGGCTCGGCGTGACGCTCCATCTGCCGCTCGGCGTGACGCTCCACGGCCCGCGATTCGAACATCGGCGGGGTGTAGGCAGCTTCCTCGAAGGCGGGTTCCTCATAGGCCGGCACCTCGAACCGCGCCTCTTCGGCAACGGGGGCGGGCGCGGGCTCTTCGACCACGGCGGGGGCCTCGGTGACCAGCGGCTCGGCCATGCGGCGGCGCGGCACCTCGGCGGTGACCGGCTGGGCCTCGATGCCGGTGGCGACGACCGAGACGCGGATCGCGCCTTCCATCTCGGGGTCCAGGGTCGAGCCGACGATGATATTGGCTTCCGGGTCAACCTTGTTGCGGATGAGGTTCGCGGCCTCGTCCAGTTCGAACAGCGTGAGGTCGTTGCCGCCGGTGATGTTGATCAGCACGCCCTTGGCGCCGTTGAGGCTGATCTCGTCGAGCAGCGGGTTGGCGATCGCCTTCTCGGCCGCCTGACGCGCCCGGTCCTCGCCGGTGGCCTCGCCCGTGCCCATCATGGCCTTGCCCATCTCGTCCATCACCGCGCGGACGTCGGCGAAGTCAAGGTTGATCATGCCCGGACGGACCATCAGGTCGGTCACGCCCTTGACGCCCTGATAGAGCACGTCATCGGCCAGCGCGAAGGCCTCGGTGAAGGTGGTGCGCTCATTGGCCAGACGGAACAGGTTCTGGTTGGGGATGATGATGAGGGTATCGACGACCTTCTGCAGTTCCTCGACACCAGCCTCGGCCTGCCGCATCCGCTTGCCGCCTTCGAAGGCGAAGGGCTTGGTCACCACGCCGACGGTCAGGATCCCCATCTCGCGCGCGGCCTGGGCGATGATCGGCGCCGCACCGGTGCCCGTGCCGCCGCCCATGCCCGCGGTGATGAAGCACATATGCGCGCCGGACAGGTGATCCATGATCTCTTCCAGCGTCTCGGCCGCGGCATTGGCGCCGACCTCGGGACGGGCGCCCGCCCCCAGACCTTCGGTCGCCTGCACGCCCAGCTGGATCCGGGTCGGGGCCTTGGACTGCTGAAGCGCCTGCGCATCGGTGTTCGCGACGACGAAATCGACCCCTTCGAGGTTCTGGTCGATCATGTTGTTGACGGCATTGCCGCCCGCGCCGCCCACACCGAAAACGGTGATGCGCGGAGTCAAGTCCTTGGTCTCGGTTGCGAGAAAAGTCAGAGTCATGCCTGTCCGCCTTATTGGGAGCCGGGTATTCCCGGTCTCAGTTGCTCGTTCGTGATCTGGTCATTTCGGTGATTTGCCAGATTTGAAGCGATCTTAGCGCGACCCTGAATCGGCGTCATCAAAAAAACGAACCAAAACAGCGCAATGGCTTAGTTTCCCGCGGAAATTTGCCTTCCGGGGCCACAAAGGCGAAACCCCTGAACGGCGTTTTTTCATGCCGCATCAGGGGTTTTCAGGAGGATGTTGAGATTAGGTTGCCGTCAAATGTCAGACATCATGCGGCCCGCGGTACTCACCAATTGTCGCGGAACCACTTCATCGCGCGCTTGAGCGGCCGGGCGGCGAACATCTGGGCGGGAATGTCGAAATCCCACCATTCGTCCTGCGGATGGGCGGCATATTGGCACAGGCCCACGATGGCCGAATAACCCGGCGCTGTCGCCGCCTGCGGCAAGCCCGGCACGCGGATCGGCCGGCCCAGCCGCACCTGCGTTCCCAGCACCCGCGCCGCCATCTCCAGCAGCCCCGGCACCTGGCTGCCGCCGCCGGTCAGCACCACCTGCTGGCTGGGCAGATGGTCGAACCCGGCGATGTCGAGCCGCGCCCGCAGCTCCTCCAGGATCTCGCCCATCCGGGGGCGCATGATGCCGATGAGTTCCGTGCGGGTGATCGTCCGCCGGTCCTTGTCCCAATCGCCGGAATTGCCGCCGATCTCGATTCGCTGCCGGTCGTCCTGACCGGTGGCGAAGAGGCCGCCATGCAGGGTCTTGATCCGCTCGGCCGTCGAATAGGGGATGGTCAGCACCTTGGCGATATCGCCTGTGATGTGATCGCCGCCCAGCTTGACCGTATCGGCATAGATCATGTGGCCCTTGATGAAGATCGACAGCGAGGTCGTGCCGCCGCCCATGTCGATGGCCGCCGCCCCCAGCTCCTGTTCGTCCTCGACCAGCGCCGCCCGGCCCGAGACATAGGGCGCCGCCGCCAGCCCGGCGACCTCGACGTCGCAGCGCTTGAGGCAATGGACCAGGTTCTGCACCACATCGGTACCCACGCTGAGCAGATGCATGTCGCAGCCGAGGTTGCGCCCGGCCTGCCCCCGCGGATCCGACAGGCCCGAACGGTGGTCCAGCACGAAATTCACCGGCTGCGCGTGCAGCACCTCGCGCCCGTGGCCGATGTCGGGCGTGTCGCAGGCATCCAGCACCCGGGCGATATCATTCTCGCTGACGCGATCGCCCTCGATCTCGACATTGCCCTCCAGGCCATAGCTGCGGATATCCCCGCCCGAGAAGGTCAGGATCGCGTGATCGACCCGCGTCTGCGCCATCTTCTGCGCGTTCTGAAGCGCCGTTCGCACCGCCCGCTCGGTCTCGCGCATTGCCGCGATCTCGCCGAAACGGATGCCGCGCGAACAGGTGGTACCCGCGCCGATCACCCGGAAGGCCGCCTGCCCCGCCATGTTGCCCACGCCGAATCCTTCCTGCGGTCCGTCCGAGGCTCCGAATTTCAGGATCAGGCAGGCCACCTTGTGGGTGCCGATGTCCATCACCGCGATCACCCCCCGCTGCATCGCCTGACGGCGAAGGTTGCGCATCGCGCGCTGCGATTCGTAGAGGTCGGTCATCGGCGGGGGGCTCCTCTGGTTTCGGTTCGGTTGCGGGTCAGTTCGGTCATCGCCTCGGCGGTCAGGCGCAGGGTCGGGCGCACCGCCTGGCGCATGTCGACAATGGTCACGTCGCGTGACAGCAATTGCTGCGCGCCCTCGGACATGGCGACGACACGCTCCAGCGCCTCCAGCGCGCCGGTCTCGGGCAGGAGGATCCGCTGGTTGCGGTCCAGGACCACATCCCAGCGGCGTTCGCCCACGCGCACGAGGCCCCGGATGCGCCCCTGGATCGGCGCCGCCGCGGTCCAGAGCGCCTGCGCCTCGGCGATCGCCTCGGGCGCACCGGCCCCGGCGATCAGCGGCAGATCGGCGCGGGCGGCACGGGTGGCCAGACGGGCGACGCGATGTCCCTCGCCATCGACCAGATCCAGCACGTCGCCATTGCGCCAGATCATCGCCGGGACGCGCTCGGCGATGCGCACCTCCAGCACCCCGCCCGAACGGATCTGCAGCCAGGCGCGCTCCACCGCGTCGAGCGATTCCGCCCGGGCGCGCAGGTCGGTCAGGTCCAGATCCCAGGACGACAGCGGAAAGCTGAGGCCCATGAGCTGTTCGACCCCCAGCGCCACTTCGGGCGAGCGGGCTTCGACCTCGATGCCGGTCACGGTGAACATCGGCTGGTTCTGCACCCAATCGACCGCCGCCGCGACCTGACCGGTCACCATCTCGCGGTTCTCGGGCTTGGACAGCCAGCCCCCGGCAAAGGCCGCCACCATCAGCAACGGCAGGCCCAGGCGCAGGAAATTGCGCACGAAGGGTGTCAGCCACAGCCGGTTCAGCCGATAGGCAAGGCGGCTGGGCGAGGGATCGAAGCCCGGCGACGGCGCAGGACCCGCGGGCACCGGATCGGCCCGGCCGGCCTGAGCCGCGCCCAGGGCCGCGGCGGTCGCGCCCGGCATCGGTGCATGCAGCGCTTGGCCCGGCGCGGCGTCGTAGCCCGGACTTGCCTGAAAGCCGAAGCTACCGCGGATCGGCGGCTCGGGCAGGCTCAGCGCATCGTATTCCTCGAACACCGCGGGCGCCGGACTCTCGACGGCGCGCACCGGCCGGGGCGCAGCACGCTCGCCGTCGGCGCCGGGCGGCCAGAAGGGGCCGGGCGGATCGCTCGGCCATTGCGCATTGCCCGGCAATTGGCCGCCGCGCACGGGCCGCCCCGCGCGGACGGCGGGCGCCGTCACCTCCTGCGGGTCGGGCCAGAGCCAGGCCCCGCCCTGTGGCTGGGCGCGCGCCGAATTCATCGGATCGCGGCTCTTCAGCGCTGACACGACGCATCCTCCACCAGCCAGCGGCAGAGTTCCGGGAACGAGATCCCGCAATGCGCCGCCTGTTCGGGGCTGAGCGAGGTGGGCGTCATTCCGGGCTGGGTGTTGGTTTCCAGCAGCACCAGCCCGGCAAGGCCCTTCGCCTCGTCCCAGCGGAAATCCGTCCGGCTGAGGCCCCGGCAGCCCAGCACCTGATGCGCCTTTAGCGCATAATCCATGCAGGCATCGAAGATTTCGGCCGGAACCTCGGCCGGGACCACATGGCGCGAGCCGCCCGCCTTGTATTTGGCGTCGTAATCGTACCAGCCTTCGGTGATGATATCGGTGACCGTCAACGCCCGGTCGCCCAGGACCGAACAGGTCATCTCGCGCCCCGGCACATAGGCCTCGACCATCACCACCTCGGGCATCCGGTCATCCAGCTGCGGCGGGCCGTTGTTCTCCTCGGCCACCAGCCAGACGCCGACGGACGAGCCCTCGTTGTAGGGCTTCACCACATAGGGGGCCGGCATGACATGGCGCGCGCGAACCTCGTCGCGGGTGGCGAGGACCGAGGGCACGATGGGCAGACCGGCCGCCGCATAGGCCTTCTTGGTGCGCTCCTTGTCCATGGCCAGCGCCGAGGCCAGGACGCCCGAATGCGTGTAGGGAATGGCCAGCCATTCCAGCAGGCCCTGGACGCAGCCGTCCTCGCCCCAGCGCCCATGGAGCGCGTTGAACGCCACATCCGGCGCCAGCGCCACCAGACGCTCGGCCAGATCGCGGCCGGCATCGACCTCGACGGTATGGAATCCCGCCTCCCGCAGCGCGGCCGCGCACATGCGCCCCGTCGACAGCGAAACCTCGCGCTCAGCCGAGATTCCGCCCATCAAAACCGCCACTGTGGGGGCTGCCCTGCTCGACATGCCCACCAACTCTGCCTCTCGCGGGGCTTTGCGCCCCTTCTTGTGCGGCGGCGCCGTTACGCCGCCCGTCCGGTTCTTTTACAGATCGGGTCTGATGCCCGACTAACCGTTACCGCCCGCCGGTTCGCCGACGCGCATGATCTCCCATTCTAGCGAAATCCCGCTGTTTTCCAACACCCTTTTTCGGACTTCCTCGCCCAGGCCTTCCAGATCGGCGGCCGTCGCCCCGCCGGTGTTGATCAGGAAATTGGCGTGCAACGGCGACATCTGCGCCCCGCCGCGCGTGGCGCCGCGCATGCCCGCGCCGTCGATCAGGGACCAGGCCTTGAGGTCATGAACGTCATCGGCCCTACCGGTAGAGGAAAACCCGGCAGGATTGCGGAAGGTGGAGCCGGCGGTCCGGTCCTTGACCGGCTGCGTCGCGTCGCGCTTGGCGAGTTGCTCTGCCATCCGGGCCTGCAACGCCGCGGGCTCGCCTTCGGGCGCCTCGAATACCGCGCTTGTGATGACCCAGCCCTCGGGCAGCGCGCTCTGGCGATAGGCCAGGCCCAGTTCGGCCGCCGGGATCTCGCGGATCTCGCCCGCCCGCGTCACCACCCGCACGCCAACCAGCCGGTCCGCCACATATTGCCCGTAGCAGCCCGCGTTCATCCGCACCGCCCCACCGATCGAGCCGGGGATGGTGCGCAGGAATGTCAGGTCGCGCCCCGCCTCAGCCGCCTTGCGCGCCACATGCGCATCGAGCGCCGCGGCCCCGGCCGTCACCCGCGCCCCCTCGACGCTGATCCCGTTGAAGCCCCGCCCCAGCCGGATCACCACGGCGCGCAGTCCGCCGTCCCGGACGATGAGGTTCGAGCCCACGCCCATGGGAAACACCGCCACCGCTGCCGGCAGGGCGGCGAGGAAGGCCGCCAGATCCTCCTCGTCGGCGGGCTGGAACAGCCAGTCGGCCGGCCCGCCGACGCGCAGCCAGGTCAGATCGGCCAGGGCGCGGTCCCGGGTCAGGGTGCCGCGCGGGGTGTAGGAAATCTCGGGAAGCGTCTGGGTCATGGCCAAGGGATAGCCGCGCCGCCCTTCCCTCGCAAGCGCCCCATCGGCGGGAACCCGCCGGGCCCTGGGGCGTTAGCCCGGTAACGACCGACCAAGACCAGGACCCGACATGCGCAAGCTGCCCCTCGCCCTGCCCCCTGCCCTCATCGCCGCCCTGAAAGCCACCCTCCGCCCCGCGCTGCCGACACTCGCGGCCGGGGTCCTCGCCGGTCTCTACGTCATCCTGATGCTTGCCGCTGGCAACCGCGACACCCAGCTTTTCGGCTATGCCGTGGCGCTCGGCCTCGCGGTGCTGCTGCCCTTCGAGGCGACGGCCTTCTGGCTGCGCCGGGGCGCGCCGCTGCCGCACTTGCCGCCCCTGCCCGCCGGGATGCGCCTGCCCTTTCGCACTTCCCGCCGGCCTGAACCGGCCCGCGTGGTCCCGGCCGAGTAACCGGCCCGGAACCCCGGCGCCGCCGGCCGCGTTGGTTCTTGTCCCTCACGGAACCCTCACGGAAGGAGAAAGCCATGATGATCCCCGCCGCCCCTCTGCGTTCAACCATGGCCACGCTGGCCGTGTCCTGCATCGCTGGTGCCGTGGTCATCGCGGGCCTCGCGGTCGGCTGGTACGACTGGCGGCTGTTCGTGCTGGCCGGTGCCCTGGGCCTGGTGACCGGTGTGCCGCTGGGTATCTACATTGCCCGCCGGATGCGGGCCCAGCCGCCGCTGCCCCGCCCCGAGGGAGCCGCCTATGACCCCGAGGCCGCGCAGCGGGCCGTCGATCCCTCGCGCCCCGTGGCCTACCCGCCCGCGCTGGACCAGCAACCGGCGACGGCCTGAACCTCAGCGCGCGCCTTGCCCGGCGCCCTGTCCGGCTTTCGATGTCGGGCGTTTGCGCCACCTGAGGCGCGCGCCCAGCCACCCGGCCAGCGCGGCGCCCAACGCGGCAGGCGCCAGCAGCAGGACGGCGCCGACGACATAGGCCAGCCCGTCCCAGCCCTGCGCGCCCTGCCCCAGCAGGATCAGCACGCCGGCGCCCCCCGCCAGCAACAGGAACAGTACCAGCGCGGCGATACCCCCGGCCAGCCAGCCCAGAATGAAGCCCGGCAAGGCGCCCACGGCAAAGGCCGCCAGCACCACGATGACAAATTCCGATTCCATGCCGGGATTTGGCCCTGCCGTCCGCCGCCCGTCAACCGCGAAGGCGCGTCAGTCGTTTCGCGACAGATGCCCGGGCAGCGCCTGCGCCCAGGCGCTGATCGTCCCGGCGCCGAGGCAGACCACCATGTCGCCCGGCTTCGCCTCGGCCCGGACCAACGCCTCCAGATCGGCCTCCTGCGTCAGCGCATGGGCGGAGGGATGCCCCCGGCCCCGGATCGCCGCCACCAGATGATCGCGGTCCGCGCCCGGGATCGGCTCTTCGCCCGCCGAATAAACCTCGGCGATGGCGACGACATCGGCGCCGTCGAAACAGGCGGCGAAATCCGGGAAGAGCGAGGAGAGCCGCGTAAACCGATGCGGCTGATGCACGGCGATCACCCGGCCCGAACCGCCCAGCGACTGCCGCGCCGCCTTGATCACCGCCGCGATCTCGACCGGGTGGTGCCCGTAATCGTCGATCACCGTGACGCCGTTGACCTCACCCACCCGGGTGAAACGCCGCCCGACCCCGGCGAAGCCCGCCAGCGCCGCGCGGATCCGGTCGTCCTTCATGCCCAGATGCAGCCCCACCGCCACGGCGGAGAGGGCGTTCGAGACGTTGTGGTCGCCCGGCATCGGCAGGGTCACACCCTCGATCACCCTGCCCTCGGTCTTCAGCCCGATGTCGAAATGCGCGACGCCCTTCTCGAACCGCAGGTTCAGCGCGCGCAGGTCGGCGCCCTCGTTGAAGCCGAAGGTGACGATCTGCCGGTTCTCGATCCGCCCGGCCAAGGCCGCGACCTCGGGGTGATCGGTGCAGAGGACCGCCAGCCCATAGAACGGGATCCCCTGCACGAAACGGCGGAACCCGTCGCGCAACGTGTCGAAATCCTTCCAATGGTCCATGTGTTCGGGGTCGATGTTGGTCACCACCGCCACATGCGTCGGCATGATGTTGAACGAGCCGTCGCTTTCGTCGGCCTCCACCAGCATCCACTCGCCCGCCCCCGCCTTGGCGTTCGAGCCATAGGCATGGATGATCCCGCCATTGACCACGCCGGGGTCGAAGCCCCCGGCCTCCAGCATCGCGGCCATCATCGTCGTGGTGGTGGTCTTGCCATGCGTCCCGGCGATCGACACCGTGCGGCGCAGGCGCATCAGCTCGGCCAGCATCTCGGCCCGGCGCACCACCGGCAGGCCCAGGCGCCGGGCTTCGGCATATTCGGGGTTCGTGGGCTTGATCGCGGTCGAGGCCACGACAACCGCCGCCCCCGCCACATGCGCCGCTTCGTGGCCCACATGGATCACCGCACCCAGGCGGGCCAGCCGCTCGGTGATGGCCGAGCCCTTGGCGTCCGAGCCCTGCACGGCATAGCCCTCGCCCAGCAGGATCTCGGCGATGCCGGACATGCCGATCCCGCCGATGCCGATGAAATGGACGGGGCCCAGGCCCCGGGGAAGCAGCGTGCGCGTCATGAGGATCGTCTCAGGAAGGGGGACCGGCCAGATGCTCGGCGAGATCCGCCAGCCGCCCGGCCGCATCGGGAATGCCCAGCGCCGTCGCCGCCCGCGCCATGCGGCTGGCAGCCTGGGGCTGGGTCAGAATGGAATGGATGGTCGCCGCCAGCGCCTCGGGCGTGAAGGCGGGCTCATGGATCAGCACGGCGGCCTCGGCCTCGACCAGACCCTTGGCATTGGCCTCCTGCTCGCCCCGGATCGCCGCCGCATAGGGCACCAGCACCGAGGGCCGCCCGATCACCGTCAGATCCGCCACCGTCGAGGCGCCAGAGCGCGCGATCACCAGCTGCGCCTCGGAAAAGCGGCGCGGGATGTCGTCGAAGAAGGCCTCGACCTCGGCCGGGATGCCCGCCGCGTCATAGGCCGCGACCACCCGTTCCAGATCCTCCGGCCGGGCCTGCTGCGCCACCCGCAGATGCTGGCGCAAGCCCTCGGACAGCAGCGCCAGCGCGGCCGGCACCACATCGGACAGTACCCGGGCGCCCTGCGAGCCGCCGATCACCACCACCGACATCGGGTAATCCCCGGGCTCGATATAGGGCGAGGCCGCGCGCTCGCGCACCGTGGCGCGCACCGGATTGCCGGTATGCACCCCCTCGACGCCCTGCGGCAGGGCGGTGGGCCAGGTGCCGCAGGCGACGACCGAGACGCGCTTGGCGAAGACCTCGTTCACCCGCCCCAGGACGCCGTTCTGCTCATGGATCAGCCGCGGCAGGCGCAGCACCCAGGCCGCGGTCAGGGCCGGGATCGAGGGATAACCGCCGAACCCCGCCACGACCGAGGGCCGGTCGATGAGCTGCGACAGCACCGCCCGCGCCACGCCGCCGGCGATGCGGAACGGCACCAGCAGCTTGGCCAGCGCACCGCCCCGGGCGAAGGTGGCCGAGCCCACGACGCGCCGCTCGACCGCCTGGGGGAAACCCCCGGCATAACGCGCGCCGCGCGCATCCGTGGACAGCACCACCCGCCAGCCCCGGGCCAGCAATTCCTCGGCCAGCGCCTGGGCGGGGAACATATGCCCGCCGGTCCCACCGGCCGCAATCACCGCCAGCGGGCGCTTCGATCCCGATCCCTGGGCCATCAGCGTCCTCGCGTCTGCAACAAGTCCCCGATCTCACCCTGCGGGCGGGTGCGCGTCAAGGCCAGCAGCATGCCCACCATCAGCCCCATCGCCAGCAGGGACGAACCGCCCTGGCTGATGAAAGGCAGGGTCATGCCCTTGGCGGGCAGAAGCCGCACGGCCACGCCCATGTTGATCATCGCCTGTGCCGAGACCATGGCCACAAGGCCCGTCCCCGCCAGCCGGATGAAGGGATCGCGCTCGCGCGTCAGCCGGGTCAGCGCACGCAGACAGATCACCGCATAGAGGGTGATGATGAACCCCACCAGCAGGAAGCCGTATTCCTCGGCCGCCACGGCGATGACGAAATCGGTATGCGCGTCAGGCAGTTGCCATTTCACCTGCCCCTCGCCCACGCCCATGCCCCAAAGCCCGCCCTCCTGGATGGCCGAGGTGGCATAGCCCAGCTGCGAGCGGGCATCGAGTTCCGAGGACAGGAAGGCGTCGATCCGCCGCGCGAAATGTTCCGAGGTGTTGTAGGCCACGAAACCGCCCGTCACCGCCGCGCCCGCCAGGCCCAGGATCACCACGATCGAGGCGCCCGAGACGAAATACATCGCCCCCCAGCCGAAGAGCACCAGCACCGACTGGCCGAAATCCGGCTGGATCACCAGCAGACCCACTGTCGCAAGCGTGATCGCCAGCGACAGCAGCCGCCCGGGCGGCCCGTTCAGATCCTGCCCCGCGGCCAGCAGCCAGGCGGCGGTCACCGCAAGGCAGGGTTTCACGAATTCCGAGGGCTGGATCGAGGTGAAGCCGAGGCTCAGCCAGCGCGTCGCGCCCTTGCCGAAATCCGAACCGATGAAGGGCAGCGCCATCAGCGTCAGGATCCCCACGCCGAACCCCAGCACCGCCCAGCGGCGCACCGTCTCGGGGCTGCGCATGGAGATGAAGAGCATGATCGCCACGCTCATCGCCGCAAAGATCGCGTGACGCTCGAAATAATGGAACGGGGCCTGATGGTTGCGCGCCGCCAGCGGCGGCGACGAGGCCAGGGCCAGCAACAGCCCGATCCCCACCAGCAACAGCACGCTGGAGATCGTCCAGCGGTCGACCGTGCGCCACCAGCGCGACAGCACAGGCTCGCCCACATGGGCGGGCATGCTGCCATGCACCATTTCCGTCATCTTGCTGCTCGCTCTGCCTGCGGTGCCCGGTATCGCCCGGGTCATTGCCGGACAGGATAGCGAATCACCCCGACTCTGGCCAGAGGCTTAACGCCGCCGCCACCACAGATCGGCTGAATAAAGCGCGAGCGCCGCCCAGATCATCGCGAAGGCGATCAGCTTCTCCTGCCCGAAGGGCTCGCGGAAGATGAAGACCGCGGTCAGGAAGATGCAACTGGGGGCGATGTATTGCATCAGGGCGATGGTGGTCAGTTTCAGCTTCTTCGCGCCATTGGCATAGAGCATCAGCGGCACCGCCGTGATCACCCCGCAGCCCAGCATGAACAGCGTGTCCCGGGCACCCGTCTGCCCGAAGGCCAGATCGCCGCGCGACGCCAGCCACAGCAGGCAACCCGCCGCGACCGGGAAGAGGATCAGCACCTCCAGCGTGAAACCCTGGTTCGGCCCGATGGGCAGCGCGCGCTTGGCCAAGGCATAGAGCCCCCAGCTCACCGTCAGGGACAGGGACAGCAGCGGCAGCCGTCCCGCTTCCCAGGTCAGGACGCCCACGGCCGCCCCCGCCAAGGCCACCGCCGCCCATTGCAGGGGCGTCAGCCGCTCGCGCAGCACCACGGCGCCCAGCAGGATCGAGAAGAGCGGGTTGATGTAATAGCCGAGCGCCGCGCTGATCGCCTGACCGGAGTTGATCGTGTAAACATAGATCCCCCAGTTGAACGACACCAGCGCCGCGGTCAGCGCCCCCATCGCCAGAAGCCGCGGCGAGCCCAGCGCGCGCCTGAGGTCCGCCGTGCGACCTAGCGCTACCAGAACCGCCAGCGCGACCGGCACCGACCAGACCACGCGATGCGCCAGCACCTCGACCATGCCGATATGGCTCAGCTGATGCAGATAGAGCGGCATGGCGCCCCAGATCCCGTAAGCCGCCAGCGCCAGAAGGAACCCCTGCAGGCTGTCCCCCTCGGAGGCCACGGAATCGTCTGCCCGGGTCGTGCTCATTTTTGCGCTCCCAATATCCCGGGGGCGCGCAGTATGCGCGGGGGGCAGCGCCCCCTTCCCCGGCCGCCTCATGCGCCCGGCTTACGGGTTCAGCAGGTCCTGCACAAGTGCAGCAAAATGCTCGCCGCGTTTCTCGAAATTCGGGTATTGGTCGAACGAGGCCGCGGCCGGTGCCAGCAGGATCACCTCGCCCGGCTCGGCCTCTTCGGCGGCGCGGGCCACGGCGCGCTCCATCGTCTCGCAGATCTCGTGCGGGGTGGTGCCCAGTTGCAGGGCGAAGTCGCGCGCCGAATGGCCGATCATATAGGCCTTGCTGACCGAGCCGAGGAACGGCACCAGCCCGGCGATGCCCCCCTCCTTGCCCAGCCCCCCGGCGATCCAGCGGATTTTCGGGAAGGCTTGCAGGGCCTTGGCCGCCGAATCGACATTCGTCGCCTTGGAATCGTTGACAAATCGCACGCCGTTGCGCTCGCCGATGAGTTGGCTGCGATGCGGCAGGCCCTGGAAGCTGGCCAGCCCCGCCTCGATCTGCCGCGGCGCCAGACCCAGGGCGCGCACCGCCGCATAGGCGGCGCAGGCGTTCTGGTGGTTATGCGCGCCGGGCAAGCCCCCGATGGGCCGCAGGTCGATCGAAGCCACCTGCCGCCCGCCCCGCCATTCGGCCAGAAAACCCTTGCGGGCAAAGACCGACCAGCCTGTGCCTTGCAGCTTCTGCCCCGAGGACACGCGGATCACCCGCAGATCCTCGGCCCCCTCGGCCAGTTGCATCGCCAGATAGCGCCCCTCCGCCTCATCCACCCCGATCACCGCCCGCGCCGGCGCACCCTCGGTGAAGAGCCGCCGCTTGGCCGCGAAATAGCCACCCATCCCGCCGTGGCGGTCCAGATGGTCGGGGCTGAGATTGGTGAAGACCGCGACATCCGGCGCCAGCCGGCGCGCAAGGTCGGTCTGATAGCTGGAGAGTTCCAGCACCACGACCCCGTCCTCACCCGGCAGGTCGATGGACAGGACCCCGGTGCCGATGTTCCCCGCCATCCGCACGTCCCGCCCGGCCTCGGCCAGAAGATGCGCGATCAGCGCCGTGGTGGTGGATTTGCCGTTGGATCCGGTGACGCAGACCACTTTCGGCGGCTCGTCTATCCCGGCAAGGACCTGGAAGAACAGCGAAATGTCGTTATCGACCGGCACGCCCGCCGCCAGACAGGCCGCGATCACCGGATGGGGGGCAGGATAAAGATGCGGGATCCCGGGCGAGGTGATCAGCGCCGCCAACCCCTCGACCGCGCCCTGTTTCGTCAGATCAACCGGCGCGAAACCCGCGGCCTCGGCCTTGGCCCGCCCTTCGGGGCTGTCGTCCCAGGCGCAGACCTCGGCGCCCCCGGCCTTCAGCGCCGCACAGGTCGCCAGACCCGAGCGCCCCAGCCCCAGAACGCCCACCTTGAGCCCTTGGTATCCCTCGACCGCGATCATCCGAAACCCCCGCCAGATTGCGCCGCAACCTAGCGCGCCGCCTCGCCGAACGGAAGGCATCCCGGGCGTGATCACACCCGGGTCGAGCATCGTAGAAGGGGGAAATGGCGCGGTTGACGGGGCTCGAACCCGCGACCCCCGGCGTGACAGGCCGGTACTCTAACCAACTGAGCTACAACCGCGCGTAGGGGGTCATCTAGGGGGTGCGGCGGGGGGCGTCAAGCGGGAAAACGCACCGCCCCTCACCGATTGTGACACCCCGGTTCAGCGGCGGAACGCGGCCTCGACATCGGCCTCGGTCAGGCCCATGTCGGCCAGCCGCTCGGCGCCCATGCCGCGCAGCGCCACTTTCTGGCGATAGGCGGCATCGGCGGCGGCGATCCGGTCCATCAGGCGCAGCAGCAGCGGGCGGGCCGGGGCGGCAAGGAACGGGCGGGTCTGGGTCAGGCTCTGCATGGCAGGCTCCGTCTTCTTGTGTGTCTCGATGACCCTTTCTCGCATCCCCGCGCAATCCTTGCGCAAAAGCCGGGCGGATTGCCCCTGTAAGCTGCGCAAGAATTCCGTAAAATCGACATCGCACTTGCAAGATGGGCGCGATGCCGGACCCGACCCTCCTCAGCCTGCGCCTCAATGGCCCCTTCAGCGCCCGCGGCCCCGACGGGGCAGAGATCGCGGGCCTGTCGCGCCGGGCGCAGGCGCTGCTGGCGATCCTGGCCTGCCAGCCGGACGGGCGGATCGAGCGCGGGCTGATGGCCGATCTCCTCTGGTCTGACCGGGGCGAGGAACAGGCGCGCGCCTCGCTTCGGCAGGAGTTGTCCGTGCTGCGCAAGGCGCTGCCCGCCGACCTGTTGGGCGCCAACCGGCAATCGCTCTGGCTCGCGCCGGGGCGCTTCACCGTGCTGGCTGCGCAGGGCCCGTTCCTGGAAGGGTTCGACCTGCCCTCCGAAGGGTTCGAGGATTGGCTGCGCGAGCGCCGCAGCCTGGCCGAGGCGCCATCTGCCGCCCCCCTGCCCGCCCCGCCCCGCGCCCAACCCTCGCTCGCCGTCCTGCCCTTCGAGGAACTGGGCGGGGGCGGTGATATGTTCGCCGATGGCGTGGTCGAGGAAATCACCGGCGCCCTGAGCCGGGTCCACGATTTCCACGTCATCGCCCGGCAGTCGGCCTTCGCCCTGCCCCATCCGCTGCCGGTGCCCGAGGCCGCCCACCGTCTCGGCGCCGATTACATCGTCGAGGGCTCGATCCGCCGCGCGGGCGAACGGGTGCGAATCGCCGTGCAACTGGTGAACGGGCCGGATGGACGCACCCTCTGGTCGGAACGTTTCGACGACCGGCTCGATGACCTCTTTGACCTGCAGGATCGCATCGCCGCGCGGGTGGCGGGCCAGATCGCCCCGCGCCTGAGACACGCCGAGATCGACCGCATCGCCTCGATCCCGCCCGGGGACCGCAATGCCTATGCGCTGGTGCTCAGTGCCCTGCCGCATGTCTGGGCCCATACGCGGCGCGACAATGCCGGCGCGCTGGCGATCCTCGATCAGGCGCTGGCCGCCGATCCTGACTATGGCCCGGCGCTGGCCTACAAGGCCTGGGTGCTGGCGCAGCAGGCGAGCTATGTCTGGTCCGACGATCCGACCCGCGACCGGGCCGAGGCGCTGGACCTCACCCGCCGCGCCGCTGGCCGGGTCGGCGATCACGCGCCCTCGCTGGTGGCTCTGGGGGCGGCGGTCTCGCTGGTCTCGCCCGAGATCCGGCTGGCCGATTCCTATATCGACCGGGCGCTGGCCATCGACCCGAACAACGCCTGGGGCTGGCTGAGGCGCGGCTGGAGCCGCAACTACGCCGGCCGCACCGAAGAGGCGCGGCGCTGCTTCGACCGGGCCGAGGCGCTGAGCCCGCTCGATCCCTTCCTCTTCAACATCGCCTTCGGCCGCGCCGGGTCCTACCTGCGCGAGGATCGGTTCGACCTGGCGTTGGCGCAGTTGGAACGCGGCGTCGCGCTGTCGCCGGGCTCGGAATGGGCGCATCGGACCATGGCCGTGGTGCTCTATCACCTGGGCCGCCTGGACGAGGCCAAGGCAGCCGTCGCCCGCTTGCAGAAGGCCTATCCCGGCCTCACCGTCGCAAGGCTTCTGCATTCGGTCGGACCGACGATCACCGGCATGCACAAGGGCTATTTCGAAGCGCTGATCGCCTCGGGCCTGCCCGAGGCCTGAGGCAAGCGGGCGCCATGTTCCAGAGCCGCGATCAGATCCTCAAAGCCTATCAGGACTATCTCGCCTGCCTGAACGCCCGGGACTGGGAGTCCCTGCCCCGTTTCGTGGCCGAGGACGTGACCCGCAACGGGGTACGACTCGGGCTTTCGGGCTACCGCGCGCTGCTGGAGGGGGATGTCCGGGCGATCCCGGATCTGGCCTTCCTCCCTTCGCATCTGGCCTGCGATCCGCCGCTCCTCGCCGCGCGGCTGGTCTTCGATTGCACGCCGGTGGGAGGGCTTTTCGGCTTGCCCGTGAACGGCCGCAGGGTTCGGTTCACCGAGAATGTCTTCTACGAATATCGGGCGGGCCGCATCGCCCAGGTCTGGTCGGTGATCGACCAGGCCGCCATCGAGGCCCAGCTCTGACCAAGCCTCTGTCGGGCGCGGGACGATCTTGCCGAAAGGTTAACGCAGGCCGCCAAGCCCTTGATCTTCCTTACCCTGCCAGGGTGTCCCATGCGTGGGACGCCGGCCCGGCCGGGCAAAAAGAAAGGCCCCGCGAGGGGCCCTGAGGAAGCTGATGGCGCGGTTGACGGGGCTCGAACCCGCGACCCCCGGCGTGACAGGCCGGTACTCTAACCAACTGAGCTACAACCGCGCGATGGGGGGGTGATTAGCCGCCCCGTCCGGCAAGGTCAAGCGCCTTCACGCAAGTTTCCGACGGTCGCGCCAGCTTCCCCAGGCCAGCACCGCCAGATAGGCCAGATCCGACAGGACCAGCACCACCCAGGGCTGCGATACCAGCGCCCCGGCATAGACCGCGACGCCCACCAGAACCAGCGCCGCCCGCTTCCGCGGCACCCGCCAGCTCTTGGGCGAGGGGGTCGGCAGGCGCGAAATCATCAGAAGCCCGACGAAAGCCATGTAAAGCCCCGCCAGCGCCGGCCATTCCCGCATGTCGACCCAGCCTGCCAGCGTCAGGTAAAGCGGCAAGAGCCCCAGCATGGCCCCGGCCGGCGCCGGCACGCCGACGAAATGCACCCGCCCGGGCGGCGGCGGCGCGTTGCGGTTCACATTGAACCGGGCCAGCCTGAGGCAGGCCCCCAGCACATAGATCAGCACCAGCGCCCAGCCCAGGCCCGGCCAGCCCTGCAGCAGCGCCGAATAGATGACGATCCCCGGCGCCACGCCGAAACAAACGAAATCCGACAGCGAATCGAGTTCGGCGCCGAAATGGCTGGCCGCGTTCAGCTTGCGGGCCAGCAGCCCGTCCATGCCGTCGATCAGCGCCGCCAGCACGATCAGCCCCGCCGCCACCTGCCAGGATCCCGCGACGCCGTAACGGATCGCCGTCAGCCCCGCGCAAAGCCCCAGCAGCGTCACCAGATTGGGGATCAACTGAACCAGCGGCAGGCTGCGGCGGTCGGCGGGCTCGCTGTCGTCCTCACAGGCGGGGTCGCGGTCCATGCTCAGCGCACCTCGGCCAAGCGCGCGGGCTCGGCCAGGGTAAGATCGGCCAGCACCGTCTCGCCCGCGACCATGGTCTGGCCGAGCGACACGAGCGGCTGCACGCCGTCCGGCAGATAGACATCCAGCCGCGAGCCGAAGCGGATCATCCCGAAGCGCTCGCCGGTTTCCAGCACCGCCCCCGGCTTCACGTCGCAGACGATGCGCCGCGCCACCAGCCCCGCGATCTGCACCACGGCGAGCTTGCGCCCGTCCGCCATCTGCACCGCCACCGAATTGCGCTCGTTATCGACCGAGGCCTTGTCGAGCGAGGCATTGAGGAACTTGCCCGGCCGGTAGCTGACCGCGGTGATGGTGCCGGCGATGGGCAGGCGGTTCACATGGCAGTTGAAGACATTCATGAAGACGCTGACCCGGGTCATCGGCTCGGTCCCCATGCCCAGTTCGACCGGCGGCGCGGCGGGCTCGATCAGCGAGACGACGCCATCGGCGGGGCTGATGATCAGCCCCTCGCGCTGCGGCGTGTAGCGGTCGGGATCGCGGAAGAAGTAATAGCACCAGACGGTCAGCACCACGCCGACCCAGCCCAGCGGCTGCCAGATCAGGAACAGGACCAGCGTCACCGCGGCGAAGATGCCGATGAAGGGATAGCCCTCGCGGTGGACCGGCTTGATGACGGCGGCGAGAATCGAATCGTGCGCGGGATCGGGCATCGGGGCTCCTGAAGATGATGGTTCAGGTTCTAGCCCGATCAGGACCCGAGGCAAAGGGGAGAGGGAATTCGCCCTCGGTTCCTCGGGCGACCGGAAGCGGGAGGCAAGGTCCGGCCGCGCCACGGGCGCGGCGCTCGCGGCGAGAGGCGCGCCACTGCCGCGTTTCCGAGACGCCGCTCACCCCCGCGCCCCCTCGCCAAAGGGGACCCTCGGGCCCCCTTTGGAAACCTCAGAGGATATTTCCAGAACAAAGATGAAAGGGTCAGGCGCGCGGCAGGCGGGCCGCGACCAGTTCGGCGGCGCGGGCGATGGCGGCCTCGATACTCAGGTCCGACGTGTCGACCAGCACCGCATCGGCGGCGGGCTTCAATGGCGCATCGGCCCGGTTCATGTCGCGGTCGTCGCGGGCGATGACCTCGGCCAGGACCTGCGCCGCGTCCCCGCCCAGCTCCAGCCAGCGGCGATGGGCGCGGATCTCGGGGCGGGCGGTGACGAAGAGCTTCACCTCGGCGCCCGGGCAGATCACCGTGCCGATGTCGCGCCCGTCCAACACTGCGCCGCCCTCGCGCCGGGCGAAATCCTGCTGGAAGGCGGTGAGCGCGGCCCGCACCTCGGGGATCGCGGCGACGCGGCTCGCCGCCTGCCCGGCAGCCAGCGTCCGCAGATCGTCGCGGGCGAGGTCGGCGGGCGTGAGCCCCCGCGCTGCCGCCACCGGGTCGCCGCCCCTGGCGCCCACCGCCCGGTAGAGGAGCCCGGTGTCCAGATGCGCGAAGCCGAAACGCTCTGCCAGCGCCCGGCTGATGGTTCCCTTGCCCGCCGCCGCGGGCCCGTCCACTGCCACCGTGAAGATCATGCCTGCCTCCGTTTGGCCCTGCCTAGCGCAGCGCCCGCCCCCTTGAAACCCCCGTCCCGGCGCCAATATCGCCAGAAAGGAGATCCTCATGCCCCGCACCCCCTATTACCGCGGCCCGGTCAGCGACCATTTCGACGGGACGCGCTTTTTCAACCCCGGGGGCGAGGCGCCGCGCGGGTTGCGCGACGTCTGGCGCTGGCAGCGCGAGGGGAAGCGGGTCCGCTGGCCCGCGCAGGTGACGGTGACGCCGGTGGTGCCGGCGCCCGTGGTCGATGACCTCAGCGTCACCATGGTCGGCCATGCCACGCTGCTGATCCAGACGGCGGGGCTGAACCTGCTGACCGATCCGGTCTGGTCCGAGCGCGCCTCGCCCTCGCGGCTGGCGGGGCCGCGGCGGGTGGCGCAGCCGGGTATCCGGTTCGAGGACCTGCCGAAGATCGACGCGGTCCTGCTGAGCCACAACCATTACGACCATCTCGACCTCGCCACACTCGGACGGCTGAAGGCGCAGGATCCCCTCGTCATCACCCCCCTCGGCAACGATGCATTGTTGCGGGGCACCGGGCTCAGGGTCGAAACCGCCGATTGGGGCGAGAGCCGCCGCCTCGGCCCGCTGACCTTCCATCTGGAACCCTGCCACCATTGGTCGGCGCGCGGCATCCGCGACCGCTCCATGGCGCTCTGGGCCGCTTTCGTGATCGAGGGGCCGGCCGGCAAGATCCTGCATATCGGCGATACCGGCTTCGACCAGGGCCGCCCCTACCGCGACCTGCCCGCCCGCCACGGCCCCCTGCGCCTCGGCATCCTGCCGATCGGCGCCTATGAACCGCGCTGGTTCATGAGCCCGCAGCACCAGGACCCGGATGAGGCGCTGCAGGGCTTCCGCCTCTCGGGCGCGGCTTACGGGATCGGCCACCATTGGGGCACCTTCCAGCTGACCGACGAGGGGCGCGAAGCCCCACCCCAGGAACTGGCCCGGGCCCTGCAAACCCATGCCATCCCGGCCGGACGCTTCCGCGCCCTCGCTCCGGCCGACAGCTGGGCGATCCCGCCCCTCTGACCTCTTCGTTCTGCAAATATCCTCAGGGGGTGAGGCCGTCAGGCCGAGGGGGCGGAACGCCCCCTGCGCGGGGAACCCGCGCCGGCGCGAGGGGGGCTCGATGCCCCCGAGCGCCGGGTTTCTTGCGCCGGGTTCCTTGCGCCGGGTTCCTCGCGCCGGTGCTACCCCCGGCCGCGCCGCCAGCTCGCCCGCGCAGCCAGCAGCGTGGCCAGCGCAAAAGCCACGAATTTTGCCAGGGTGAAGGCGCTCGCCCCCTGCACATCGGCCAGCGCCACGTAATCCGGCCCGCTTTCCAGCAGCCGCTGGATGAACAGGTTTTCGCCCCAGTCGAGCGCGGTATAGGCCAGCGCCGCCGTGGCGCAGACCATGCCGAAGGCGCCGCGCAGGGGCCGCATCCACCACAGGAACGTCAGCCCCATCAGTGCCGGAAACAGCGTATCGGCCAGCCGGATCGGCCCCTGATAGAGCGCATAGCCCGCGGGGCTCAGCGCCCTGAGATACGCGCGGACCTCGCCCAGGTCATAGCCCAGCACCCGCAGGTCGAAGGGCGGCAGGCCCTGGGCCTCGACCTGCAGCGGACGCCCCAGCCAGAGCACGAGATAGAGATAGGACGCGAGGGTCGCGAGCGGCAGAAGCCAGGTGATCGCGCGCTGCATCGGCTCAGCTCCGGTCGAGTTTCGCGCCCAGCGCCGCCATCAGCGGCTCGAAAGCCGGAAAGGATGTGGCAATCGGCCCGCCGTCATCGACCGCGACCGGCTGCTCGGACACCAGACCCAAGACCAGGAAACTCATGGCGATCCGGTGGTCGAGCCGCGTCTCGCAGGTCGCCCCGCCCGGCACGTGGCCGGTGCCGTGGACAATGAGCGTGTCCTTGTCCTCCTCGATGCGCACCCCGCAGGCCTCGAGCCCCCGGGCCATGGCGTCGATCCGGTCGCTTTCCTTGACCCGCAGCTCCTTGACGCCCCGCATCACCGTGGTGCCCTGGGCCATCGCCGCCACAACCGACAGCACCGGGAATTCGTCGATCATCGAGGCCGCGCGGTCCTCGGGTGTGGTCACACCCTTCAACCCCGGCGAATGGCGCACGCGCAGGTCGGCGACCGGCTCGCCGCCCTCCTCGCGCGGGTTCTCGAAGGTGATGTCCGCGCCCATTTCCAGGAGCGTGACGTAAAGCCCGTCGCGCGTCGGGTTGCGCGAGACGCCGGGCACCAGGATCTCGGAGCCCGGGACCAGCAGCGCGGCGCAGACCGGGAAGGCGGCAGAGGAGGGATCGCGCGGCACGGCAACCGACTGGCCGGTCAGTTCCGGCTGGCCTTTCAGCGTGATGACCCGGCCCTCGGCACTTTCCTCGACCCGGACCTCGGCGCCAAAGCCGCGCAGCATGCGCTCGGTATGGTCGCGCGTCGCCTCGGGTTCGATCACCACCGTCTCGCCCGGGGTGTTCAGACCGGCCAGCAGCACCGCGGATTTCACCTGCGCCGAGGGCATCGGCAGCCTGTAGCGCACCGGCACCGGCTCGGCCGCGCCGACCAGCGTCATCGGCAGCTTGCCCCCCCGCCGCCCGACGGCGCGCGCGCCGAACAGCGCCAGCGGGTCGGTGATCCGGCCCATCGGCCGCTTGTTGAGGCTGGCGTCGCCGGTGAAGGTGGCGGTGATCGGCGTCGTCGCCATCGCCCCCATGATCAGCCGCACGCCGGTGCCCGAATTGCCGCAGTCAATCACCTGAGCGGGTTCGGCGAAGCCGCCCACGCCCACGCCCTGCACGGTCCATTCACCCTCGCCCAGCCGCGTGACGGTCGCGCCAAAGGCCCGCATCGCCTCGGCCGTGTCCAGCACGTCCTGCCCCTCCAGCAGCCCGGTAATCCGCGTCTCGCCCACTGACAGGGCGCCCAGGATCAGCGCCCGATGGCTGATCGACTTGTCCCCCGGGATCTGGGCCTCGCCCGTCAGGGGCGGCGAGCGGCGGGCAATCATCGGGATCGGCGTGGCATGGGCGGACATCGGAACCTCGGGCGCTGGACTTCCGCCGGGTGATAGCGCAGCCCCGCCCCTCACGCCAGTCCCGCGCGATCCCGCGTCATATCGGCCAGAGCCGCCCCCGAGGCCGGCGCCAGAGGCTCGGCGGCGCTTCCCCCCGGTCGCGCCCCCAAGGCTTCGATCAGGCACGCTCATCCTTGGCGGACTCCATCACGACATAGGTGCTGATCGAGTTGACCTGCGGCAGGGTTCCGAGGATTTCGGTGTGGAAATGCTTGTAGGCGGCAAGGTCGGCGACCTCGACCCTGAGCAGATATTCGATGGTGCCGGTCACATTATGGCACTCGCGCACCTGCGGCGCCCGGGCGATGGCCCGCTCGAAGTCGCTTTGGCTCGCCTTGGTGTGCTGGCTGAGGCCGACGGCGATATAGGCGACGAAACCGCGCCCGGTCTGGGCGGGGTCGAGCACGGCGCGGTAGCCGCGGATCACGCCGCGCCGCTCCAGCTCCTGCACCCGGCGCAGACAGGCCGAGGGCGACAGGCCCACCCGCTCGGCCAGCAGCAGATTGGACAGGCGGCCGTCGCGCGACAATTCGCGCAATATTTTTTCGTTTACCGGGTCATGGTCGGTCATGGATTGCAGAAATACCGCCTCTGCGCGCCTCTTCGCAATTCAATTCGGCAACGCGCCGCATAGGATTGCGCTCCATGCCACGGAACGACACCGATGCCCCTGCCCGCCGATCTTCTCTTCGCCCTGATCCTCTACGCCTTCGTTTCCTCGATCACGCCGGGGCCGAACAACCTGATGCTGCTGGCGTCCGGGGTAAATTTCGGCTTCCGCCGGACGCTGCCGCATATGCTGGGGATCGGTGCCGGCTTCACGCTGATGGTGGCACTGACCGGCTGGGGGCTGGCGGGGCTCTTCGCCCTCTGGCCGCCGCTGCACGGGGTGCTGACGGTCGCCTCGGTCGCCTATCTGCTGTGGCTGGCCTGGAAGATCGCCCATGCCGCGCCGCCCGCGCCGGGCGCGGCGTCCGGTCGGCCCTTCGGCTTCTGGCAGGCGGCAGGCTTCCAATGGGTCAATCCCAAGGCCTGGAGCATGGCCCTGACCGCAAGCACGCTCTATCTGCCGCCCGCGGGGGGCAACGCCGCCATCCTTGCCGTGGCGCTGGTCTTCGGCGCCATCAACCTGCCCTGTGTCTCGAGCTGGGCAGCGATGGGAAGCCTGTTGCGCGGCTGGCTGGCGGACCCCCGGCGGCTGAGGCTGTTCAACGGCGCGATGGCGGTGCTGCTGGTGGCGACGCTCTGGCCGGTGATCCGGGGATGAGCCCCCTCGCCACCGGCGCGCAATCGGGTAGGATCGCCCCATGACCGCCGAGACGTTCCTCGCCCTGCTGCTCTTCGCCTTCGTGGCCTCGGCGACGCCGGGGCCGAACAACGTCATGCTGCTGAGTTCGGGCGTGAATTTCGGCGTGGCGCGAACGGTGCCGCATATGGCCGGGGTGACGCTGGGCTTTGCGCTGATGATCGCCCTGGTGGGCTTCGGGGTGGCCGGGCTCTTCACCGCCTGGCCCGAGGCGCGGCTGGTGCTGACCGTGATCTCGGTCGGCTACCTGCTGTGGCTTGCCTGGAAGATCGCCACCGCCGCCCCGCCCGCCGAGGGCGTGAAGGCGGGTGCGAGGCCGCTGACCTTCCTGCAGGCGGCGGGGTTCCAATGGGTCAATCCGAAGGGCTGGACCGCGGCGCTGACGGCGAATGCGCTCTATGCGCCGGGGGCGGATCTGCCCTCGGTTCTGATGGTGGCGGGGGCGTTCCTGCTGGTCTCGGTCCCCTCGGTGCTGGTCTGGACGGTGATGGGACGCGGGCTGCGACGCTTCCTGGCCGAGCGGCGGCGGCTGCGGATCTTCAACACGGTGATGGCGCTGACGCTGGTGGCGACGCTTTATCCGGTGTTGTTCGGGTAAGAGTGCCCCGCATGCCGGGCAAGCGCCGGTCCGGGGGGTGGCGCCGCAACGGCTGGCGGGGGCGCTTTATCGTGCCGCATCCGGGGAACGGGCGTTCGGAGCGGGCGGCACCCAAAGCGCCAGCCCGCGGGACGGGCCGGCGCTTGCCCGGCGCCTGCGGCTTGATTCCGGGCTGACCTATTGCAAAATGCTGCGCACGCGCGGTGACGGGTAGGACGGGCACTATTGCCCATCCTACGGGCCGTCAGGCCGGGATCATGCCCTTGGCCCGGGCGATCTCGGTCATCCGGGCCTGCAGTTTCTCGAAAGCGCGGACCTCGATCTGGCGGATCCGCTCGCGCGAGACGCCGTATTTCGAGCTCAGATCCTCCAGCGTGACCGGCGGCTCGGCCAGCCGACGCTCGGTCAGCACATCGCGCTCGCGCTCGTTCAGCACGTCCATCGCTTCCATCAGCATGGCCTGCCGCGCCTCGAACTCGTCGCGCTCGGCATAGGCTCCCGCCTGGTCGGCATCCTCGTCTTCCAGCCAGTCCTGCCACGAGGACGAGCCCTCTTCGCCGCCGACCGTCACATTGAGCGAGGCATCCGAACCCGCCAGACGGCGGTTCATGTCCACCACCTCGTCTTCGGAGACCGATAGATCCTCGGCCAGGCGTTTGACATTCTCGGGGCGCAGATCGCCCTCCTCGATGGCGCCGATCCGGGCCTTGGCCTTCCTCAGGTTGAAGAACAGCTTCTTCTGCGCCGAGGTCGTGCCCAGTTTCACCATCGACCAGGACCGCAGGATGTATTCCTGGATCGAGGCGCGGATCCACCACATGGCATAGGTCGCCAGGCGGAACCCCTTTTCGGGGTCGAAGCGTTTGACCGCCTGCATCAGGCCCACATTCGCCTCCGAGATCACCTCGGCCTGCGGCAGGCCATAGCCACGGTAGCCCATGGCGATCTTCGCCGCCAGCCGCAGGTGGCTGGTGACCAGCTTGTGCGCGGCGCCGGTGTCCTGATGGTCCACCCAGCGCTTGGCCAGCATGTATTCCTCCTCGGGCTCCAGCATCGGGAAGCGCCGGATCTCTTGCAGATACCGGTTCAGGCCCTGTTCGGGGCTGGGGGCGGGAAGACTGGCGTAATCGCTCACCGGGTGTTCTCTCCTTTCAGGTGCTACGAAGGTCTCACGCAGCAGCGACGGCTTTCCGTCGTTTTGTCGATCTAGGCACAGGTCAACGGCGATTCAAGCGCCGTGGTTCCCCCTCGGGACCGGTCACAGGATCGGGCTGACGATAGCCGCGGCATTGTGAAGCAATCGTTTCGGCAGGCGCCATCCCGTCACCTCGGCAGCGGTGACCGGCCTGCTCTGCGCCAGATAATCCGCCTGACGCTCGCGGATCAGGCCGGCGGTCGGCGCGTCGGCGATCAGCATCACATTCTCGAAATTCAGCTCGAAACTGCGCCGGTCGAGGTTGGCAGAGCCGATCAGGGCGAGTCCCCCGTCCACCGTCAGGGTCTTGGCATGCAGCAGGCCCGGCTGGAACTCATGGAGGGCGACGCCGGCCTTCAGCAGCCCGCCATAGGTCGAGCGGCTGGCCCAGGCCACCATCCGCGAATCGTTGCGCGCAGGCAGGATCAGGGTGACCGCCACGCCCCGCAGGGCGGTGGCGCGGATCGCCTCGTCCAGCCCCTGCGTCGGCACGAAATAGGGGGTGGAGATCACCACCTCGCGCTGGGCCGCCGCCAGAAGCAGCGCCACCATGTCCGGGACCGCATTGGCCGACAGGTCCGGGCCGGTCCCGACCGCCAGCGCCGGAAAGCCCCCGGGCACGGCCTCGGGCGCGCCCGTCAGCAGGGGGGCGATGTCGTCGCCGCCCTGCCCCATCCAGTCGGCGGCGAAAAGGGCCTGGGTCTGCCAGGCGACCGGCCCTTCGATCCGCAGCATGATGTCGACCCAGGGCGCGAAACGGGCTTTGGGCAGGAAGGCCGGATCGGCGCAATTCTGGCTGCCACACCAGGCGATGCGCCCGTCGATGACGAAGATCTTGCGGTGGTTGCGGATGTCGATCCGGCCCAGAAGCAGCCGCGCCGCCGCCCAGCTGGTGTCGAAGGCGATGCCGGTCTTCACGCCCGCCGCCTTCATCGCCGCCCAGCCCGCGCTTTTCAGCACCTGGCGCGAGCCCAGGCCGTCCACCATCGCCCGACAGGGCACGCCCCGGGCCGCTGCGCGCGCCAGCGCCGCCATCAGCGCCCGGCCGTTGGTATCGTCGAGCCAGATATAGACCAGGATATGCACGCTTTCCCGCGCGGCATCGATGTCGGCGACGATCCCGGCCATCGCCTGATCGGCATCGGCCGCAAGCCGCGCCCGGTTGCCGCCGACCGGGGCAAAGCCGTTGACCGACGCGCCCCGGCCGAAGGCAGCGCGGGCGGGCGCGGGCAGGGCCGCCGGCTCCTGCCCCGGCACCTTGACCGGCAAGGCCTGCCGCACAGCGCGCATCCGCGCCACCTGCCTGCGGCCCGGGCTCACCTCGCCCAGCGCCAGATAGAGGACGATCCCCACCGCCGGCAGGCCCAGGATCACCAGCACCCAGGCCACGCGCGAGGCGGGCTCGCGGTCAGGCCGGCTCAGCGCCCGGATCAGGACCGCGATCTGCAAGGCATAATGCAGGGACAGCGCGACGCCGACCCAAACGCCCGTCTCCATCGACCCGCCCGGCCTCAGACCAGGGCGAAGACGCCCTCGCGCACCAGACGGCGCAGCATCACCGCCTGCCCCGCCTCGTCGAGGTCGCCCGCCAACTCGCCCACCGTGACCCGATCCTGCCGCATCGCGTCGCGCAGGCTTTCTTCCACATGGGCAGGGAAAGCGATCTCGGTGCCATAGATGCCCAGCACCACCTCCTCGCCCACCACACCGATGGCATAGATCAGGTCGGGCCGGCGCTCCAGCACCACGCCAGGCTGCACGGCGCCCGCGTCGAAGGTCTGGAACAATTGCCCGGGCACCACCGGCACCCGGCGGCTGCGGAAATCATGGGCATAGAAATCGAGGGTCCGGTCCGGCTCGATCCGCTCGGCCGCGCGGGCCAGAAGGTCGCGGAAGATCTGCCGCGCCTCGGTCCGGTCGAAACCGTCCACGGCATGCCCCGGCGGGATCGCCTTGCGGAAGGCGGGATCGACCAGCGCCAGCTGGTTGACCGCATCGACGATCAGGTCGATCCAGCGCGGGGTCAGCAGGCCGGTGGTGATGTGCAGCGACAATTCCTCGGTCGCGCGCGCGTCATGCACGACGCCGCGCGGCACATAGCACATGTCACCGGGATGCAGCGTGAAGGTGTCGATCAGCGCGCCGGCCTTGAACCCCTCGGGCTGGAAGGCCTGGCTGCGCAGCGGCAGTTCCAGGTCCGAACTTTCGTAGATGTTCCATTCCTTCGAGCCCGCCACCTGCAGGACAAAGACATCGTGGCTGTCGTAATGGGTCTTGAACCCCTGCGAGCCTTCGGGCGTGAAGTAGATGTTGGTCTGCAGATCGACGTTGAACACCGTCTCCATCGAGCGGCAATAGGCCGCCAGCGCCGCCACCCGCTTCTGCAGGCCCGGCAGCACGATGGTCGCCCCCTCGTCGAAGAGCCGCGCCGCGCGTACCGGGTCGATGAAGCCCGACGGTGTCTGGAACTCCTCGGCCGGGATCCCCTTGCCAGAGCGCACCATCTGCATTTCCTCGCCCGGAATCATTTGCTGCGTCAGCACCCGGTCAATTTCCGCCACGGACAAAAGGCTAGAGAAATAATCGGGATTATCGCGCCGAATAACGAGGTGCTTCTTTTCGAAATAGTCGACAAAAAAACTTTGTGAAGTCAGGGGCGCAATGACGCTCTCAAAATCAACCGGAGCGGGTGAATCCTGATTGTCTTTCACGAAAAACTCCCTTTTTTGGGGGCGGCCTTCAGGGTATTCTTGACCCGAAACGAAACCTGCCCCTACGCTCTGCCAATTAGTCACGAACGGGAGGTCGTGTGCAATGGCCGACGAGTCGAAAAGACCCCGCAAGACATTAAGTGACGACGAGATTCGAAGCAGAAGCGCCCTTGGACGGCGCTCCGTGCTGCTGGGTGCCGCGGCTGGCGTCGCGACCCTGGCCCAGACCAAGGTCGCCGGCGCCCAGACGGGCCTCACCGACTCGGATAGTGGCCCCGGAGCCGACCCCGCAGGGAACGGGCGCGGCGGCGGTGGTCGTACGGGCCTCACCGACTCGGACAGCGGCCCCGGCGCGGATCCCGCAGGGAATGGGCGTGGCGGTGGTGGCCGTACGGGCCTCACCGATTCGGACAGCGGGCCCGGCGCGGATCCTGCAGGGAACGGCCGCGGCGGCGGCGGTCGCACGGGCCTCACCGATTCCGACAGCGGCCCCGGAGCCGACCCCGCAGGGAACGGTCGTGGTGGTGGCGGTCGTACGGGCCTCACCGACTCGGACAGCGGCCCCGGCGCGGATCCCGCAGGCAACGGGCGCGGCGGCGGTGGTCGCACGGGCCTCACCGATTCGGATAGTGGCCCCGGAGCCGACCCCGCAGGGAACGGGCGCGGCGGCGGTGGCCGTACGGGCCTCACCGACTCGGACAGCGGCCCCGGCGCGGATCCCGCAGGGAACGGTCGTGGCGGCGGTGGCCGTACGGGCCTCACCGATTCGGATAGTGGCCCCGGCGCGGATCCCGCAGGGAACGGGCGCGGCGGCGGTGGTCGTACGGGCCTCACCGACTCGGATAGTGGTCCCGGGGCGGATCCCGCAGGGAATGGGCGTGGCGGCGGTGGTCGCACGGGCCTGACGGACTCGGACAGCGGCCCCGGGGCGGATCCGGTGGGCAACGGGCGTGGAACGGCCGGGCGCGGCACGGGCTTGACCGATCAGGACACCGGCCCCTCGGCCGATCCGGTTGGCAATGGCCGTGGCAGCAGCGGACGCCCGCCGCCCAGCGGCGGCAAGGTGCCGGGCGTCGGCGCGTCCGACCAGGATTCCGTGATTTCGGATCCGCCGGGCTCTCGCACCGGGGGCGGCGCACCGATGCAACCGGGCCTGCCGCAGCGCCCCAGCAAACGCTGGCGCTGACGCACCCGGCCCCTTGATCCAGAGGCGGGCGGCCCTGCACGGGCCGGCCGCCTTTCCCTGATACAGCCCGCCGCCCTCAGCGCGACGGCCCTACGACGACCCTTGGCCGCCATGCGGCCCAGACCGGACGACAGCACTTCTACCCCCTTACCACGAGAGCATCATGGCGAACGCCGACGATCCCAAGAAGAAGACACTGACAGAATCCGAGATTTCCACCCGTTCCGGGATCGGCCGCCGGTCGCTGCTGCTGGGCGCTGCAGCCGGTGTCGCGGCCCTGGCGCAGAGCAAGGGCGCCGGGGCCCAGACCGGGCTGACCGATTCCGACAGTGGCGCCAACGCCGACCCCGCCGGCAACGGCCGCGGGCCGCGCTCGGGCCTGACCGATTCCGACAGCGGCTCCAGCGCCGATCCGGCGGGCAACGGCCGCGGCGCCCGTTCGGGCCTGACCGACTCGGATAGCGGCGCCAGCGCCGATCCCGCCGGCAATGGCCGCGGCGGCGGCCGCACCGGGCTCACCGATTCCGACAGCGGCGCCAATGCCGATCCGGCAGGCAATGGCCGTGGCGGCGGCGTCTCGGGCCTCACCGACCAGGATTCGGGCGGCATGGCCGATCCGGGCGGCAACGGCCGGGGCCGGGGCGGCAGCCGGACCGGCATGACCGATGCCGATGCGGGCGCGACCGCCGATCAGGCCGGTTACGGCCGCGGCCCGCGCCGCTGAGCCCGCACCGCTGAGACAGGCGAGGCCGCGCCGCGCCAGCCCCGGGCGCGGCCTCGCCCAACCCCACGCACCCGTTGCGAACTGCTTGACCGGTAACGTTTTTGCCGTCAAACTTGGCGGATATACTCATCATATTTGGAAAGTGACTCCCATGTCGGACGCAGCCAAGCCCGGATCCAAGCCGGGAAAAGCCACGCTCACCGAAGCTGACATCTCCACCAGCCGAGGCTTCGGCCGCCGCGCCTTCTTGCTCGGCACCTTCGGGGGCACGACTGCCCTGGCCGGCTGCGTCACCACCGGCGTGACCGATGCCGATCCGTCGGACCCGGTCGGCAATGGCCGCGGTGGCAGCCGGGTGGTGGTCGTGCAGCGCACTGGCATTACCGACCGCGACCCCTCGGACCCGGTCGGCAACGGCCGCGGGCGCCGCGCCTGCACCGACAGCGACGTCGGCCCCTATTACACCGACCCGGTTGGCCGCGGCCGCCATTGCTGAGGGTTCAATCCTGACGCGGCGCGCCCAGCGCCGCCAGCAGATCCTGGAAATCCTGCGGGAGCGGCGAGACGAAAGTCAGCCGCTCTTCGCTTTTGGGATGGGTGAAGCCCAGCGTCGCCGCGTGCAGCGCCTGCCGCGGAAAGCGCGCCACCGCCTCGGCCCCGCCCGGCGGCAGGGCATTGGCCGAGACCCTGCGCCGCCCGCCATAGATGGGATCGCCCACCAGCCCATGCCCGACATGCGCCATATGGACGCGGATCTGATGCGTGCGCCCCGTCTCCAGCCGGCATTCCACCAGCGAGACCTGCGGCGGCGTGCCGATCGCCTCCAGCACCCTTGCCCGGGTCACCGCATGGCGCCCTCGGTCGAAGAACACCGCCTGTTTCTGCCGTTCGTGCCGGTGCCGGTCCAGCCGCGTGGTGATCTTGACCACGCCGCCCTGTTCGAAATTCACGCCCTTGATGCCCTTGAGCCGCGGATCGCCCGCATCCGGCACGCCGTTGACCAGCGCCAGATAGAGCCGCTCGACCGAATGCGCCTCGAATTGCGCGGCGAGGCCGTGATGCGCGCGGTCGGTCTTGGCGACGACCAAGAGGCCCGAGGTCTCCTTGTCGATCCGATGCACGATACCGGGCCGCTTGGCCCCGCCGATCCCCGACAGCGTGTCGCCGCAATGATGCAAGAGCGCATTGACCAGCGTGCCGCGCGGCGTGCCGGGGGCGGGATGCACGACCATGCCGGCGGGCTTGTCGATGACGATCAGCTCGTCATCCTCATAGACCACCGAGAGCGGGATAGCCTCGGGCCGCGCCTCCAGCTCGACCGCGGCCTCGATCTGCACCACGATTTCGTCGCCCTCGGCGACCTTCGCCTTGGTGTCGGTCAGCACCTCGCCCTGGCGGCTGACCGCCCCTTCGGCGATCAGTTTCATCAAGCGCGAGCGCGAGAGGGACGCTTCTTCTGGCACATCGCGCGCCAAGGCCTTATCAAGGCGATCGGGCGGGTTCGCGCCGATCACCACCACGAGTTCGAGGGCCTCGCCGTCCATGTCTTCCCCCGACAAGTCTTCCGATGACGACACGCCGCAACTCCCCGCCGATCTGCGTTTTCTGAAAGTCCTGGTCACCACGCTGACCGCGGTGATGATCCTGGGGCTTCTAGCGATCGTCGGCCTGCTTGTCACGCGGCTGGGCACACCGGCCCCCCTGCCCGCGCTGCCCGAAACAATCGAACTGCCCGAGGGCGCCACCCCGGCCGCCGTCACCTTCGCCCGCGACTGGCTGGTGGTGGTGACGGAAGCGGGCGAAATCCTGCTCTACCGGCCCGAGGGCGGCGCCCCGGCCAGCCGCACGCCCCTGCCCTGAGCCCCATCATTCTGCCTTAAATACGCAAGCCCGCTCACGGCTTGCGATAGGTCAGATACCGGGGCTCGCGCCCTTCTCGCAGGGCCTTCTTCTCGTAGCGGGTCGAGATCCAGTCCGACCAGGGTTCGGCACTGTCAGACACCGGCACGAAACCAGCCTGCGGCACCTCTTCCCGGGTCTGGCGGGCGTAATCGGGAATGTCGGTCGCCACCCGGAACTCGGCACCCGGCGCGCAGGCGGCGAAAAGCGGCACCAGATGCTCCTGCGTGACGAAGCGGCGCCGGTGATGGCGGGATTTGGGCCAGGGATCGGGGTAGTTCAGGAAGACCTTCGAGAAGCTGCCGTCCGGCAGCACGTCGAACAGGTCGCGAACGTCGCCCGGATGCAGCAGCAGGTTCGGACAGGGCGCCTCGGCCAGCAGGCCCAGCGCCATGGCCACGCCGTTGACGAAGGGCTCGCAGCCGATGATCCGCTGATCGGGATAGGCCCGCGCCATCCCCGCCATATGCTCGCCGCCGCCGAAACCCACTTCCAGCCACCAGGGCCCCTGCCCGGGCAGCGCCGCGTCCAGGTCCAGCGGCACCCGGTCCGGGTTCTCGTCGATCGAGACGTTCCTCAGCCGCAGTTTGGGCAGCAGCTCGGACAGATAGGCGCGCTGGTTCGGGCGAAGGGTCTTGCCATGGACGCGGCCATAGAAATTGCGATGCGTCCTCAGCGCGGCGAGCGCGGGATGCGGCGGCAGGTCGGGCTTGGGGCTGTCGGTCATGGGCGCGCTCCTACGCGGGCCGGGGCCGGGAGGTCAAGCGCCGAGCGTGCCCTTGTGTCGCCGAGTCAGGCGCGCTGGATCAGATAGAGCCCGAAGGCCATGCAGCCGATGCCTGCGCCCCGCATCAGGGTGATCGGCCGGACGATGGCCCCGAAGAGGCCGAACTGGTCGATGGCCGCCGCGCTGAGCATCTGGCCCATCAGCACGAAGAAGACCGCATTGCCGACGCCGAAGCGCGGCGCGATGAAGGTCACCGACAGCACGTAGAAGCAGACCAGGCAGCCGCCGAGGAACAGGTGCCAGGGCTGGCCGGGCAGCCGTGCGAACCCCGCCGGTCCCTGGGTCAGCAGCATCACCGCCAGCGCGCCAAGGAGCGCCACGCAGAACAGCACCACCGCCGCCACGGTGGGCGAGGCGATGCGGGCGCCAAGCTGGGCGTTGAGCGCGGCAAGGATCGGGATGCCGACCCCGGCCGCCAGCATCAGGACCGCGTAGCGCAAGGTTTCGGGCATGGGTTCCTCCGGCAAGATCCGGCCCGACGGTGGCGCAGGCCGCCGCCGGGCGCAAGACCCGGTTACATGCGCATGCGCGCGCCTTCGGGGTCAAAGGGCGGCTCCAGCGCGATCGTGGCCGGGCGGCGTTCGCCCATGATCTCGACCTCGAACATCCCCGCGCCGCCCTGGCTTGCCAGCGCCGCCGGCACATAGCCTTGCGCCATCGACTTCTCGACGTAATGCGCATACCCGCCCGAGGTGACCCAACCGACCACCCGCCACGCGCCATCGCGCGAGGGATCGGGTTTCGCGACCTCCGCCCCTGCCGCATCGAAGCGTGGCGCGCCATAACCGTGGGGGGCGCCGATAGTGCCGTAATCGGTGTCGCCCACCTTGGCCCAGATCGGCTCGTCCCCCATCACATCCGCCGTGCCTGCGTCGATCACCAGCGAGACGCGGCGCAGCTTCGGCCCCTCGTCGCGCTCCTTCACCGCCGCGGCGCGGCCGATGAAATCGGGCTTTTGCAGCTTGATGAACCGGTCCATGGCGCCCTCATAGGGCCCATAGATCGGCCTGAGTTCGGCAAACCAGGTCGGGAAGTTCTTTTCCAGCCGCATCGACAAAAGTGCCCGCATCCCGAAATCGACGATGCCGAACTCGGCGCCCGCCTCCTTGATCGCGGCATAGACCCGCCGCTGGGCCGCGGGTTTCATCCAGATCTCATAGCCCAGATCGCCGGAATAGGTGATCCGGTTGATCAGGCAGGGCGCGCCCGCCACGTCCATTTCCCGGAAATCCATGAAGCGGAAGGCCTCGTTCGAGACATCCGCATCGACCAGCTTCGCCAGCACCGCGCGCGATTTCGGCCCGCAGATCGACAGACCCACGAGGTCCATGTGGAAGCGGTGCACCCGGACCGATCCGTCCTTCGGCAAATGGCTTTCGAACCAGCGCATGTGGTATTTCGAGGCGCCGAGCGACCCCCAGATCAGGAACCGACCTTCCGCCGCCTTGGCGATGGTGAAATCGCCGATCAGCTTGCCGTTGTCGTTCAGCATCGGCGTCAGCACCAGCCGCCCGGTCTTGGGCATGGCGTTGGTCATCAGATGGTCGAGCCAGGCCTCGGCGCCCGGGCCGGTGACTTCGTATTTCGCGAAATTGGCGATCTCGGTGACGCCGACGCCCTCCCGCGTGGCCTTCACCTCGCGCGCCACATGTTTGAAATCGTTGGATCGGTGGAAGGAGGGGACGTCATGCGCCTCTGCCGCCGAGGGGGCGAACCACAGCGGAGTCTCCAGCCCCCAGGTGTCGCCCATCACCGCGTTCTGCGCGACCATCAGGTCGTAAAGCGGCGTGGTCTCGGCCGGGCGGGCGGCGGGCAGTTCCTCGTTCGGGAAGCGGATCGAGAAGCGGCGCGAGTAATTCTCGCGCACCTTGGCATTGGTGTAGCGCAGCGTCGCCCATTCGCCGTAGCGCGAGACATCCATGCCAAAGACGTCGTGGCCGGGATCGCCCTCGGTCATCCAGTTGGCCAGCACGAGGCCGACGCCGCCGCCCTGCGAAAAGCCCGCCATCACCGCGCAGGCCGACCAGAAATTGGTCAGCCCCGGCACCGGCCCGACCAGCGGGTTGCCATCGGGGGCGAAGGTGAAGGGGCCGTTGATGACCTGCTTGATGCCCGCCCGTTCCACCGCCGGGAAGTGGCGGAAGCCCACTTCCAGCGAGGGCGCGATGCGGTCGAGATCCGGCGCCAGCAGTTCATGGCCGAAATCCCAGGGCGTCTGCACTGGCGACCAGGGTTTGCAGGCCTTCTCGTAGGTGCCCAGCAGGATGCCCTGCCGTTCCTGCCGCGTGTAGATCTCGCCCTTGAAGTCGATGACGCCGACCAGTTCGCGGCCCGTCGACTGGTTGAACTCGATCACCTCGGGCATGGCATCGGTCAGCAGATACATATGCTCCATGGCCAGAACCGGCAGTTCCAGCCCGACCATCCGCCCAACCTCGCGCGCCCAGAGGCCGCCCGCGTTCACCACATGCTCGCAGGTGATCGTCCCGTTCTGGGTGTGCAGCGTCCAGGTGCCGTCCGGCGCCTGGGTGATGTCCTTGACCGGATTGCGCAGCTCGATCTCCGCCCCCAGCACGCGCGCCGCCTTGGCATAGGCATGCGTGGTGCCCGAGGGGTCCAGATGCCCCTCCACCGGATCCCAGAGGGCGCCGACGAAATGACTCTCGTCCATCAGCGGGAACATCGCCTTGGCCTCGGAGGGGGTGATGAGTTCCGTCTCCATGCCCAGCGCGCGACCCCGCGCATGGGTCATGCGCAGGAAGTTCATCCGTTCCGGGCTGTCGGCCATCATCACGCCGCCGGTCAGATGCAGGCCGCAAGACTGGCCGCTGATCTTCTCCAACTCCTCATAGAGCGAGACGGTATAGGCCTGCAGCCGCGCCACGTTCGGGTCGCCGTTCAGCGTGTGAAAGCCGCCTGCCGCATGCCAGCTGGAGCCCGAGGTCAGTTCCGACCGCTCGATCAGCAGGATGTCCTTCCAGCCAGCCCGCGCCAGGTGGAACAGGACCGAGGCCCCCACCACGCCGCCGCCGATCACCACCGCCCTGTAACTCCGCGTCATCACTCTCTCCCTGCGGCCACCGGATGGCAGCCCATGCCTGTCAGTTGTTCTTTCAGTCTAGCGGCCAGTTCAGGCGCTGTCGCCCGGCTGGTGATATAGGGCAGGCCCGGGCGCTCGGCGGTCCAGCCGATGACCACAAGCCCCGCCGCCGCAGGCTCGACCCGCAGGGCCAGATCCCAGGACCGGCAGTCGATCGCCGCCAGATCGGCGCGCCCCTCGGCCACGGCGATGACCGACGCGCGATGCCCGCCAGTCACCACGCATTCGGCGGCCAGCGCACAGGGATCGGCGCCCAGATCGTGCTTCAAGGAGAGGTAGCCCGAGAGCGAATCGCGCCCGTTCAGCCCAAAGCGCCGCTCCGCCATCAGCCCCTCGGCCAGCGCCGGCTCCGGCCCCGTCGGCACCGCGACCGGCCCCGCCAGCCCCATCTGCGCCGCCGTCTCTGCCCGGGCGATCAGCGCCGAGCGGTAGAAGGGCCCGCGCCCGCCCAGGAAGCGCGAATAATCGGGCTGGGCCAGGGGCCGCAGAACGTCGATCAAGCCCAGCGACAGGGGACCCCAGCAGGTTTGCGAGAAGATCAGCGCCGGGTCGCGCCAATAGGCGTCGATATTGGCCCAATCGGGGTGGGATAGCGCCTCGGGCATCGGCACGCCCCGGGCGCGGGCGCCGTCGCGGATCGCCCGCCAATCGGCCTGCGTCTCATCGCTTGTCTCGGGCCAGTCATACATCGGCAGACTGGCATGCGGCGCAGTCATGGCAGAGGCGCCTCGCGGTGCAGGACCGGATGCACGACCGGCTCCTTCGCCCAGAGCCCCCAGCGCCGCCACAGCGCCAGGTAGTTGGGGAAGACATAGCCGCCGTTCATCGCCTGCCATTCCTCGCGCCGCTCACGATAGAGGCGCGGCAGCGCGTACCAGGGGGCCGAGGGGGTCTTGTGATGCACGATATGCAGGTTGTTGTTGAGGAAGAGCCAGGCCAGCGGGCTGCGTTCGACGATGATCGTGCGCCCCTCGGGCGTCTCGTGCCACTGGTGTTCGGCGAAGGTGCGGATGGCGATCAGCGCGAGGCCCGGCCAGCAGACGGCCAGTACGTAGAGCCAGAGCGGAATGCCCATCGCCCAGACCAGCGCCAGCACCAGCGCCATCGCGGGCAGATGGATCGCCCAGGCGCGGCGGACCCCCGGCGCATCGCAGCGCAGCAGCCGCGCCTCGTCCAGCAGGAACGCGCCCGCCACCAGCCAGGGCCCCAGGACCATCCGCCCCAGCAGGGTGTTGTTCACCGCCAGCAGCCGCTTCAGCAGGCCCGGCAGGCGGTCGTATTGCCAGCGCGCCCGGTAATAGGATTCCGGGTCGTCGAAAGGATCGGTCAGCCGCTCGTCATGGTGATGCGCCAGATGCGTGGCCTTGTAGCGGCGATAGGGATAGGCCAGCGACAGCGGCAGGGTGACCAGCGCCTCGTTGATCAGGCGACGGCGGGTCGGATGGCCGTGCAGGCATTCATGCACCAGCGAGGAATGCAGCGCCGCCATCACCGCCATGAGCGTCAGCGCCAGGACCGGCAGCACGGGATACAGCGCGAAACCCGCCACGGCCCAGAGTCCGTAGCACAGGATGATCAATCCCAGGGTGGGCCATTCGAGACGCATCATCTTCCCCGATCATGCCGCCATTCCCCTGCATTGTCGTTGAAAGCGGCGCCGCAGCAAGGCGCGTTTGCACGGCACGATGGTATCGGATTGACGCCTTTGCCCCCATCTGTTTACTGAAGTCAACAAGAGGGGAGCCAGAGAATGGGCAAACGCGAAACCGCTTCGCTGTTCCGCATCCGGCTGCAGCAATTGCAGGCGGGATCGGGGCTCACCCAATCGGCTTTCGCCCAGGTGATCGGCATCGACCGCTCGGCGCTGTCGCAGCTGACCTCGGGCCAGAACCCGCGCCTGCCGCGGGCCGAAACGCTGATCGCCCTGGCCGCGCGGTTCAACGTTTCGGCCGACTGGCTGCTGGGCCTGACCGAGGATCGCGGGCTGACGACACAGGTCCTGAACGCCGTCGAGACCGAACAGGCGCTCGACGAGGAAAACCGCACAGCGATGGAACGCTGGCACCATGAGGCGACGGGCCAGAAGGTGCGCTACGTCCCGGCCTGGCTGCCCGACCTGATGCGGACCCCGGCGGTGATCGCCTGGCAGGCCGCCGCCAGCGAGCAGGAACGCCGCCGCCTGCAACGTCAGACCGACCGGCGGCTGCATGTCTCGCGCATGCCGGAATCGGATATCGAGTTGTGCATGCCCCTGCAATCCCTGGAGATCTTCGCCGAAGGCGCGGGCAATTGGCGCGGGCTCGCGGCCCAGGCCCGGCACGAGCAGCTGGCCCATATCGCGGCGACGGTCGAGGAACTCTATCCCGCCTTCCGCATGTATCTTTTTGACGGCCGCAAACGCTTCGCCCCGCCGATGACCATCTTCGGCTACCAGCGCGCCGCGGTCTACACGGGCGAGACCTATCTGCTGATCCGCGCCAAGGCGCTGATCCGCGACCTGGCGCAGGGCTTCGACGCCCATATCCGCCACGCCGCGATCCACGCCCACGAGGCCGCCGCCTATGTCCGGTCGTTGCGCGTGAGTTGAGCGTTAACGAGGGGGGCCGTCTGCCCCCCTCTTGGCCTGCGGCCAATTCACCCCCCGAGGATATTTGCAGAACGAAGAGGGGCATTAGGGCTTTCTTAACCTGCATCTTTGCGCCCCAAATATCCTGCGGGGGGTCCGGGGGGTGCAAAACCCCCCGGCCTTGCCACCGGCGCGCCGCAGCGCCCTGAGCGACCGAACACCACAGCCCCGCTGACAAGACTGCGCTTGCCGGGCCCGCGGCGGCGGCTCTAGGCTCGGGCCGGATCATGGCGGAGTGCATCATGGGCGACGAGAGCGCGGGGCGCAGGCGGCGGGGCGGCGGGCGCGAGGGCAATGCGCGCAGGGTGAGCGGCTTTCACCTCGAGCAGATGCCCTGGCGGATCCCGAAGAACCCCGACCGGCCGACCGAACCCATCGATCCCGAAGGGGTCCTGGCGATCCACAAGGGTGCGATGCGCATCCTGTCCGAGATCGGCATCGAGTTCCTGAACGACGAGGCTCTGGCGATCTTCCGTCAGGCCGGTTGCCGGGTCGAGGGGCAGAATGTGCGGATGGGTGAGGATTTCGTGCTGGAGATGGTGCGCCGGGCGCCCCCCTCCTTCACCATCACCCCCCGCAATCCCGACCGTCAGGTGGTGATCGGCGACGGGCATATGGTCTTCGTCAATGTCTCCAGCCCGCCCAATTCCTGGGATCTGGTGCGCGGCAAGCGGCCCGGCGATTTCGAGACCTTCCGCGACTTCATGAAGCTGACCCAGGTCTTCAACTGCATCCATATCGCCGGCGGCTATCCGGTGGAGCCGATCGACATCCACCCCTCGGTCCGCCATCTCGATTGCCTGTTTGAAAAGCTCACCCTCACCGACAAGGTCTGCCACGCCTATTCGCTGGGGCGTGAGCGGGTCGAGGATGTGATGGAGATGGTGCGCATCGCCGGCGGGCTCAGCCATGCCGAGTTCGACGCCAGGCCCGGGATGTACACCAACATCAACTCCGTCAGCCCGCTGAAACACGATTTCCCAATGATCGACGGCGCGCTGAGGCTCGCGCGCCGGGGTCAGCCGGTGGTCGTGACGCCCTTTACCCTGGCCGGGGCCATGGCGCCCGTGACCATGGCGGGCGCGGTGGCGCTGTCGATCGCCGAGGGGCTCGCCGCCGTCGCGCTTCTGCAATACGTGGCGCCGGGTTGCCCGGTTGCCATCGGCACCTTCACCTCGAATGTGGACATGCGCACCGGGGCGCCCGCTTTCGGCACGCCCGAATACATGCGCGCGACGCAGATCACCGGGCAGCTGGCGCGGTTTTACGGCTTGCCGCTGCGATCTTCCGGCGTCTGCACCGCCAATGTGCCGGACGGGCAGGCAATGTGGGAGACGTCGAATTCCCTCTGGGCCGCGGTCCAGTCCGGGACCAACATGGTCTATCACGCGGCGGGCTGGCTGGAGGGCGGGCTGATCGCAAGCCCCGAAAAATTCGTCATGGATTGCGAAGTCCTACAGATGATCCAGCGCTACATGGAGCCCGAGACCTTCGCCACCGATCCCGATGCCATCGCCTTCGACGCGGTGCGCGAAGTGGGCGCGGGCGGGCATTACTTCGGCTGCGCCCATACCCAGGCGCGCTATCAGACGGCCTTCTACAACCCCATCGCCAGCGACTGGCGCAATTACGAGGCTTGGGCCCAGGACGGCGCCGTCGAAAGCCCCGAACGCGCGCATCGCATTGCCCGTGGCCTGATCGACAGTTTCGAGGCCCCGCCGATGGATCCTGCGATCCGCGAGGAACTGGCGGATTTCGTCGCCCGCCGCAAGGAAGAGGGCGGCGCGCCGACCGATTTCTGACGCCTTCCCTCATCTGCGCCTGAGAAATTCTCACGCCGCCCGGGACCGCCCCGGCGTCATGATGCGCCGATGCATCAAGGAGGAATGACATGCAGATCGGAGATGCCGTATCGGAGGACATCGCCAGCCGGGCCCGCGAGAGTTTCGCCCGCCAGGGTCTGATGGCGCATCTGGGCGCCGAGATGACCGAGATCCGCGCCGGGCTGGTTAACCTGCGGCTGCCGTTCCGGCCGGAACTGACCCAGCAGCACGGCTATTTCCACGCGGGCGGCACCTCGGCCATCGCCGACAGCGCCGGGGGCTATGCCGGGTTCACGCTGTTCCCCGGCGGCAGTTCCGTCCTGACCGTCGAGTTCAAGCTGAACCTGCTCAGCCCGGCGCAAGGCGCTTTCCTGGAGGCGACCGGTCGGGTGATCCGCCACGGGCGCACGCTGACCATCTGCCAGCTCGATGTCTGGGGGGTCGAGGGGGCACGGCGGCGGCATGTCGCCACAGGATTGCAGAGTCTGATCTGCCTGCGGGACACGCCGGACAGCCCTGCGGCCGGTTAGAAAAGATCCTCGCGGCGCAGGGGTGGCACCGGGGTGAAGACCGGCAGGGTCTGGCGGTCGAGGCCCAGCGCCCGGAGTGTGGCATCGTCCCGCCGATAGAAGGCACGGTAGCGGGGCGGCCGGCGGGAGGGGTGCCGCGCCCCTGCCCTGCGCGCCTCATCGCTTGCCCTGTCTTGCCGCTGCATCGCCGCCTCCGCTGTTGTCCGGGCCAGCATGCCCCGGCCCGAGGCGCGGGCGAATTTCCGATCCTTCAGCGGGCGCTGAGAAATCCTCGGGCCACCGGGGCGGGTGAAATCCTCAGTTCCGCAGGAGGATTCCTCAATTGTGCAGGACCATGCGACGCGGGCAAAACCCGGGCGACACCTCGACGCGACCGGCCAAGGAAGCCCTGCCCATGACCACCCCCGACCAGCCCCCCGCTGTCCGGCGCGCCAGCCCGGCGAACCATTACCCCTGGGGCGATGGCTGCGACGGCTGGCGGCTGGTCGAGAACGGCGCGCTGTCGCTGCGCGAGGAGCGGCTGCCGCCGGGCGCGGCCGAGGCGCCGCATGTTCACCGGGTGGCGCGGCAGATCTTCTACGTGCTGGCGGGCGAGCTGAGCATCGCCGTGCCCGGCACGCTGCTGCGCGCCGGTCCCGGGGAGGCGTTGGAAATCCCGCCCGGCCTGCCCCATCTGGTCCGCAACGCCGGGCCGCAGGATCTGCGGATCCTGCTGGTCTCGGCCCCCGATACCATCGGCGACCGGCATCCGGTGGCCGAGGCGCTGCCGTGACAGGCAGGCGATCCGGTCAGACGGAGCGGTCGAGGAAATCCAGCACGAAATCGACCCGATCCGCGACCGGCGCCAAGGGCAGCAACAACAGGTCGTAGCCCGCCCCGGCATAGGCCTGCTCCATCGCCTGCGCCGTGGCCACGGCCTCGTCGAAATCCTGACCGCGATCCTCGTCCTGATCGAAGATCGCGGCCCAGGGCGGGGCCAGCAGCACCGTCGGATGATAGCGGAAGACCTGCGCCGCGCGGTGAACATGGGCGGGGACAGCCCCCTGGTAAAGGCTCAGATAGCCGATCACATCGGGAATGCCGCGGTCGAAGAACACCGGTCCCTCGACCTCCTGCGCCGCGTGCCAGGACCGCATTTCCCAGCCCAGCATCAGTTCCGCAAAAAGCCGCCGGTCCTGCCCGTGCCAGCCCGGTCCCCCGATGCGGATCTGGTCGCGGATAAGGGCCCGCCCGGCCTCGGGCATGGTCGCGAGCCCCGCCTCGGCCAGCGCCGCCAGAAGCGTCGTCTTGCCGGAACCGGGTCCGCCGGTGAGAACGAAAAGCCCTTGGGTCATGGGGTTCCTGTCAGGGATGGGCGGGACGCGGGACGATCCGGCCCGGCGCGTCCTCGGCCAGCCGGCCCTTGAGCAGCCAGTCGGCGGCCAGCGGCCAGAGATTGCCCTCGAACCGGTTATGGAAAAAGGCGAAATGGCCGATCTCGGGCACGCCGATATCGGCGGGGGCGATGCGCCAATGGGTCCGCTCGGCCTCGGAGTAATAACCCAGCAGACGCTCGGCCGCGGCCTCGGTGCAGAAGGGATCGTCGGTGAGGCCGATAGCCAGAAGCCGCGCCCGCGTCGCCCCATGCCGAAGCGCCAGCGCCGCCGGGTCCAGCGCCGAGGCGACGCTATGCTCGAACCGAGGACCCATCCCGCTCCAGTCACGAACCACTCCACGCGGCACATCCTCCAGCCAGCCCAGCCGGGCGCCGGGGAAATAGCCCAGAACCCGGGTGACAGCGGGCATGAAGAGGTGCCATTTCAGATACATCCCGCGCCGCTGGTCCGCCGCGAAATCGCGCCAATAGGCGAATTGCGCGCCCACCGTGACCACCCTTTCCAGCCGCGCGGCACTTTCCGCCAGCCCCAGGGCAAAGCCGCCGATGGAATGCCCCACCGCGCAGAGCGCCCGGTCCGGCCAGCGCCCGGCGGCATAGGCCAGCACCGCCTCGGCATCGAGGATCCCCCAGTCGATCCAGCCAGCCGGCAAGTGCCGCAAGGGGATCGAGCGCGACTCGCCGATGCCGCGGTAATCGAAGGTCAGGACCGTCGCGCCCTGCCCCGCCAGCCAAGCCGCGAACCGGGCGTAATAGCGCGCGCGCACCGCGGTCGCCGCATGGATCACCACCACCGGCCCGCCATTGCCCTGCCAGATCCCGCCGCGGATCGGATAGCCATCCTGCGCCGGAACCTCGAACCGCTCTTCCGCGATCATCGGCCGTGTCTCGTGTTCTGCTGTCTGCATGGGCCTTCGGTTCCGACACGTCCCCCGGAACGTCGCGCAGATCGGCGGGGCGGCCAAGTGACCTTTTCTAAGAGACGGCTGAGGGCAATTCAATTGCAGGGCGGGTCGCTTGGGCGCTTTCTGCGGATCAGGAGGCCCCATGACCCAAGCGCCGAAAATCCCCGCCCCCATCGTCCGGCTGAACGATCTGCCGCTCTCGCCCCAGACCCACGGCCGCCGCTTTGTCGCCGCCATGGCTTCCATCGCCGCCCCCCTTGGCGCCACGCATCTGGGCGCCAGGCTGGTCGAGGTGCCGCCGGGCAAGGCCGCCTGGCCCTTCCACGCCCATCATGCGAATGACGAGATGTTCGTCATCCTCTCGGGCAGCGGTGAGTTGCGCTTCGGCGCCGGGCGCCATGCGGTCGGCCCCGGGATGGTGGCGATCTGTCCCGCAGGCGGGGCGGAGACAGCGCATCAGCTGATCGCCGGCCCGGCGGAGCCCCTGCGCTATCTCGCCATCAGCACCATGCGCGAACCCGATGTGATGGAATACCCTGACAGCGGCAAGATCACCGTCTTCGCCGGGGCCGCGCCCGGGGGCGACAAGGCGCGGCGCCGGGTGGCGGCCTCGTTCCGCGCCGGCGATGCGGTGGATTACTGGGAGGGAGAGGAGGCGTGAGCGCCCTTGAATTCTGGTTCGACTTCTCCTCGGGCTACGCTTTCTTCGCCGCGCAGGAGGTCGAGGGGCTGGCCGCGCGGCTGGGGCGTCCGCTGCTGTGGCGGCCCTTTCTGCTGGGCTCAGCCTACAAGGTCACGGGCGCGCGCGGGCTTTCCGCCACGCCCCTGAAGCGCGACTATGCCCGGCGCGACTGGGCACGGATCGCCCGGCAGCAAGGCCTTGGCTTCACCCTGCCCGCCGACCATCCCCGTATCGCCCTGCCGGCCACCCGCGCCTTCTACTGGATCGAGGGCCAGTGCCCAGACCGTGCCCCCGCCTTTGCCCGCCGCGTCTTTGCTGCCTATTACGGCGCGGGGCTCGACACGGCCTCGCCCGAGGCCGTCGCCGCGCTGGCGCCGGACTTCGGCCTTGAGGCCGAGGCCCTGCTGGCGGGAATCGCCGCCCCCGGATTGAAGGACCGCGTGCGGCGGATCGGCGAGGAGGCGGTGGCACGCGGCATCTTTGGCTCGCCTTTCTTCGTCCTCGACGGGGAACCGTTCTGGGGCTGGGACCGCATGGCGATGCTGGAGGATTGGGGGCGGCGCGGCGGATGGTAGCCACCGTTCGGACCCTCACGGCGAGGGATGCCCCGGCGCTGGCCCGGCTGATGAGCGCCTATCGCGCGGCGATGGAGGACGGCACGGACCGGCCGGTGACGGCGGACGACGCCCGCGCGCTGATCCTCGGGGCCGGGAACGACCGGCTGCTGCTCGGCGCGGAAGTCCAGGGCACGCTCTGCGCCTTCGCCCTCGCCTTCGACCTGCCCGAGATCATCGCCGGGGGCCGCGCCGGGCAACTCGACGACCTTTTTGTCGCACCCGAGGCACGGGGCAAGGGCCTGGCCCGCGCCCTGATCGCGGAACTCGCCGGGATCGGCTGGGCGCGGGGCTGGAGCCACCTTCGCTGGCTGGTGCCCCGGAGCAATCTGCGCGCCAGACGGCTCTATCAGACCATCGCCGAACCCGCGCCCTGGGACAGTTTCCGCCTCGTCCTGCGGGATCGGCCCGGGGCCTCGTCCGGCTGAAAGATCGGCTCAATCGGCAGGCCAAGAAGCCCGGCCAGCCGGAAGGCCAAGGAAAAGCTCGGATCATCGCGCCCGCGTTCCAGTGCGTTGACCGTCCGGCGCGAGACATCGGGCCGCCGGGTCAGTTCGGATTGCGACCAGCCCCGCCCCTGCCCCCGCTCGGTGATGCGGTTCTTCATCGGATGCGGAGGCGGCCGACCAGCAGGCCCGCGACCCGCAGCGTCGGCCTGACCGGCCAGACCATGACCACCGACAGCCGCGGCCGGCCGACACCCTACAGAAGCCCGTCGCCACAGGTCAAAAGCGCCGTGCTCGCGGAAGCCAGGGCCAGCGCCTCGACCTGCTGCTTGCGCTGCATCCCCTCGCCCGCCGTGCCCTCGGCCAGCCGCCGTTGCGACAGCACCAGCAACCCGATATGGGCGTCAAGCCCCGGTGTAGGTCCCCGCCTCCGCCCATCGGCCCGCCCCCTGCAACGTTTCCTTCACAAGTACCCGTCCGCCATGGCCCCCCTGGCAGGCACCTTCTGCACCCGATCACCCCAGCGCCAGCCGGTAGCGCCGCGCGGCGTCGGGTGCCGCGATCCGGTCGTAGAGCCGCTGCGCGGCGTGGTTGTGGGCCTCGGTTTCCCATTCGATCCGGCGCCAGCCCGCGGCCCGGCCCCCCTCGGCCAGATGCGCGATCAGCCGCTCGCCCAGACCCCGGCGCCGGGCGAAGGGCGCGATCCAGAGGTCCTCCAGGATCGCCACGGGGCGCGCGCTGAACGTGTGCTGGCGCAGCACCACATGGGCAAGGCCCGCGGGCCGCCCCTCGACCCGGACCAGCCAGCCCAGCAGCGGCTCCGCCGGGTCCAGAAGCCGCTGCCAGATCACCGGCAGATCGGCAAAGGCGACATCGGGCGCCCGGAAATGCCGGAGATTCTCGTGCCAGAGGACCTCCCAATCGGCGCGATCCGCGGCCGCAAGGCGCCCGATCTCGATTGCCTCACCGTCCATTCAGCCCTCTCCTGTCGTCAGCCCGACCCTCGCCCGTTCCCCGGCCGAGGCCTCGACCATCCAGCGGCTCAGGTTGCGCACCCGCCGATCGCGGGCCAGTGCCTCGGGGTAGACGAGGTAATAGCCGCCCCCGGTATCGACCCGATGCGCGAACAGCGGCGTTAGCCGGCCCGCGCCCACGTCGAAGGCGGCGATCTCGACCCCGGCCAGCGCCACGCCTGCCCCGTCCATCGCCGCGCGCAGGGCCAGCCCCGCGCTGTCGACCATCATCACCGCCGCGGGCTGGATCGGGCCGCCCGGCAGGGTGGCGTTCCAGCGGGCATAATTCTCCTTGCGATGGACGGACAGGAACAGCGTCATGCCGCCGATGCGCGCGCGCATTGCCCCCGGATCGAGCCCGCTCAAGCCGGGCGCCCCGAAAAGGCCCACGGTTTCGCAGAAGAGCAGATCCGCGCGCAGCCCCTCCCATTGCCCCTGACCATGCCGGACGGCCGCATCGGCCACCCCGGCGGCCAGGTCCACCGCCTCCTGCGTGGTGGAAATCAGCAGATCGAAGCCGTTCCTCTCGAAGGGATAGCGGGTGAGCCGGGGCGAGAACCAATGCGCGGCGAAGGTGGGCAGCATCGACAGTCTGAGCGGCCCGGTGTTGCGATCCTGCCTGAGGCCGCCGACCGCCTCGATGATCCGGGCGAAACCGTCACTCAGATCCGGGGCAAGCCGCGCGCCCGCCTCGGTCAGTTCCAGCGCCGGGCCGACCCGCCGCATCAGCGTCAGGCCCAGCGCATCCTCGAGCCCGCGCAGCTGGTGGCTGACGGCCGAGGGCGTCACCCCCAGTTCCAGCGCCGCCTCCTTGATCGAAAGATGACGCGCCGCAGCCTCGAAGGCGCGCAGCGCGTTCAAGGGGACGGTCAGTCGATGGGGTCCGTTTCTATCCATGCATCCTCGCACCCGGCACTATCGCCGATCCGGGACGCGAAGCGAACGGGGCTTTCTCATCCCCGCGTGAAAAAGGCTCACTCGCCAGCGCCCGCCCCAGCCCCGAGACTGGGGCCGACCCGCAACCGAGGACGCGCCCGCATGCCCATCGACGCCGCAACCGCCCCCCGGGCCGCAGCCTGTGGCCCGGTCTGGATCGACGGATCGCTGATCGCCGCGGACGAGGCCCGGCTGCCCCTGCTCAGCCATTCCCTGCAACACGGCGATGCCGTTTACGAGGGGATCCGCGCCTATGGCACCCGGCTCTTTCTGGGACACGAGCATTTCCGCCGGCTGGGCCGTTCGGCCCGGCGCCTTGGCTACACGCTGCCCTGGCGGGTCGATGAACTGCTGGCCGCGGCGGCCGCGGTCCTCTGGGCCGGGGGTCTGCGCGACGCCTATCTGCGCCCTCTCGTCTGGCGGGGCGGCGAAGGCCTGGTGCCGGCGGGCCGGAGGGGCCCGGTGCACGCCGCCATCACGGCCTGGGCAGATCCGCCGCGTGGCACGGGGCTGCGCCTTGTCCTCTCGGACTGGCGTCGCCCCGCGCCCGACACGGCCCCCACGGCGGCGAAATGCGCGGGGCTCGACCTGACCGGCAGCCTGGCGCGAGCCGCCGCCACCCGCAGTGGCCATGACGACGCGCTGATGCTGGACGGCGCGGGCCGGGTGGCAGGGACCACCGCCGCCAATATCGTGCTGGTCCGGGGCGGCGCGCTTCTCTCGCCCGAGCCCGGCTGCTTTCTGGACAGCCTGACAAAACGGCATGTCTTCGCCCTGGCCCGGACCCTTGGCCTGCCGGTGCGGGAGGGGACGGTCACCCTCGCCGATCTCGACGCGGCGGAGGAGGTCTTCGTCACCGGCACGCTGGTCGAGCTCTGCCCGGTCCTGTCGCTCGACCGGCCCGGCCAGCGCCGCAGCTGGCAACCGGGACCGGTCACTGCCGCGCTGCGCCAGGCCTTCGACGCCTCGACCCGGGCTCAGGCGTAATGCCAGACCAGCACCAGTCCCAGACAGACCACGACGACCCGCAGGACCTGCGGCTTCACCCGCCGCGCCAGCCTGCCGCCCAGGACGCCACCCAGCGCCGCGCCCAGAAAGACCAGCGCGGCCGGTCCCCAGGCCACCGCGCCGCCCAGCGCGAAGATCAGCACCGCGATGCTGGTGGCGAGCGTCGCCAGGGCGTTTTTCACCACATTCTGCCGCCGCAGATCGGCATCCCCGGTCACCACCAGCAAGGCCAGCAACAAGACCCCCAGCCCCGCGCCGAAATAGCCGCCATAGAGCGCCACCGCGCCCTCGGCGATCGCGGCGGCGCCGGGCGCGATCCGCGCCTGCCGGCGGGCCAGCCAGCGGTTGACCAGGGGCCCCACGGCGAACAGCAACGTCGCAAAGAGCAGGAGCCAGGGGATCAGCCGGCGGAACACCGCATCGCCCGAGACCAGCAGCAGCCCCGCCCCCAGCGCGGATGCGAGGGTGAAGACCGCCACCCGCCACGGCCGCGCGCCCAGTTCCTGCCGCAGCAGCGCGCCTTCGCCGATCAGGCTGGCCGCATGGCCGGGCCAGATCGCCAGGGCGCTGGTCGCGCCGGCCGCGACCGGCGGCAGACCCACCGCCAGCAGTGCCGGAAAGGTAAAGAACGTGCCCCCGCCCGCCACCGCGTTGCAAAGCCCGCCCAGCAACCCCGCCCCCGCCAGCAGGGCCATTTCTGTGATCTGCATGAAATCCTCCACCACCGGGCCCCGGAAATCTGACACAGGGGCTGGAAAAATGTATCGCGCCGGTGTCGGGTGATGTCGCGGAGGTGCCAGCATGCAACAGGACGCAATCGGCGGCTTTGTCGAAGAGGACAGCCCGGTCATCGGCGTCGTCACCGGCTTTACGCCCGCCACCATGCCCGAAACCCATGCCCACCGGCGCGGCCAGCTGGCCTGGTGCCCCGACCGGCCGGTGACGGTAGAGACGGGGGCCGCGCTGCATCTCGTCGCGCCCGGGACAGCGATCTGGCTGCCGCCCGGTCATCCGCACCGGATCCGGGCCGCCGGCGCGCGGCAGTCCGTGAACCTCTATACGCAGCCGGGCGCGGCGCCTCTGCCCGCCGAACCCGCGCCTTTCCTGTTGGCGGCGCTGGAGCGCGAGCTGGTTCTGGCCCTCGCCGAAGCCTCCCGCGCCGACCGGCGCGAGCCCGCTTTCGCGCGGTTGGTCGCGGTGCTGTGGGACCGGCTCGACCACCCGTCCGCGACCCCCTCGCTGCCCCTGCCCGCCGACCCCCGGCTGCGACGCATCGCGCTGGCGCATCTCGATGGCGACGACACCGCGCTGGACCGCTGGGCCGGGACGCTCGGCCTGTCGCGCCGCAGCCTGCAACGTCTGGTCACCCGCGAGACGGGGCAGAACTGGGCCGGCTGGACACGCGCGCTGCGGCTCGCCCGGGGGCTGGCGCCGCTGATGGCCGGCCAAAGCGTCCAGAGTGCCGCCCATGCCGCGGGCTATGCCACCGCCAGCGGCTTCGTCGCCGCCTTCCACGCCGCCCATGGCATCACACCCGGCCAGCTGCAGCGCCGCATCGGCGGCTGAGGTCATCCCGCCCGCCGCTCCAACACCAGCCGCAGGGCGAAGGCGATCAGCACGCTGCCGGTCACCCCGTCCAGGATCCGCGGCAGGCGAGGCCCGCCCAGCGCCCGCTGGAACGGGATCGTCGCCGCGGTGATGGCGGCGAAGAACACGAGGCCCATTGCCGCATGGATCCCCGCCAGCAGCACGCTGAACGGCACCACCGGCACACCGGCCGGCAGGAACTGCGGCAGGAAGCTGAGGTAGAAGACCCCGACCTTGGGGTTGAGCAGATTGGTCATCACGCCCCGCAGGAACCAATTGGGCGCCGCCGGGGCCGCGACCTGCGGCAGGCCCGGTGCCTGGGGCCGTGCCGCCGCACGCAGCATGCCCAGCCCCAGCCAGATCAGATAGGCCGCGCCTGCCAGTTGCAGCAGCCGGTAGGCGAGGTCGGACACGGCCAGCACCGCCCCCAGACCCAGCGCCGCGATCAGCCCCCAGGCCAGAACGCCGGTGACCACCCCCGCCCCGGCCAGCATCGCCCGGCGCGGCCCCTCGACCGCCGCCGTGCGCAGGACCAGCGCGGTGTCCAGCCCCGGGGTGACGGTCAGCAACGCCGCCGCCAGCGAAAAGCCCAGCAATGCCGTGGTGATGTCCATGTCTTACGCTCCGATCTCCTGCAGGAATGCCGCGAGGATCGCCTGCCCCTCGGGCCACTCGCCCAGCTTCGCGGCGCCGTTCAGATGACCGCGCGCCCCGAGACGCAGCGCCCGGGCGCCCTGCGCCTCGGCCCAGCCTATCGCCTTGCCCCCCGGGTCATAGGGATCGTCGTCGCTGGCGACCGCCAGAACCGGCTGCGCGCCGAACCCCGCCCCGGGCAGCAAGCCAAAGGCCCGCGCCGCGGCCGGAAAGGCGGGACCCTCGGGATCGGGCACCGCCACCAGAAAGGCCGCCGCGACGGGCAGCGCCGAGGCGGCACGCCACTGGGCGAAGAGCAGGCAGCCCAGCGAATGACAGAGCAGGACCGGCGGCCGGGGCGCGGCGGCCACCGCCCGCTCCAGGGCCGCGATCCAGTCGCCGAGGTCCGGCCGATCCCAGGAATCCGGCGCGGTACGGCAGACCGACGGCCAGAGCCGCTGCCATTGGCTTTGCCAATGATCGGGTCCCGAATTGCCGATCCCCGGCACCATGACGAAACACTGCTTCATGAGTCGCTCCTGACCACCGCCTGCCCCGAGTGTCGTTGCCCGAGCAAAGGCTGGGAATGGCGACTCATCGGAATTTGCGCCAATCTGCCGATGATTTAACGGAACTTAGTGCTCCCCATGCCAGCCCCTGACCTCGACCGCCTGGACATCGCCATTCTGGAAGCGTTGCAGGACAACGCCCGCACCCCGCTTTCCGAAATCGGGCGGCGCATTGGCCTGTCGCAACCGGCGATCTCGGAGCGGGTGAAACGGCTGGAGGAGCGCGGCATCATCGCGGGATATGTGGCGCGGCTGGACCCGGCCGCGCTGGGGCTTGGCATGATGGCAATCATCCGCGTGAAAACGACGCATGAGCATATCCAGCCCGCCCTGCGCGCCTTCGCGCAGATGCCGCCGGTGATCGAGGTTCACCGCCTCACCGGTGAGGATTGCTTCCTGCTCAAGGTGCTGGTGCCCAGCCCGGGGCAGTTGGAAAGCATCGTCGACACCATCGCCCGCTTCGGCGCGGTGACAACCTCGCTCGTGCTGCGTTCGGAACCCGCCAAACCGCTGGGCAAGGCCCTGCTGGGCTGAGGCGATCGCCGTTCAGCGCTGTTCTTCGGCGATGAACCGCGCCACCGCCTCCCTGTTGCCGGGGTCGATCAGCCGCTCGCCATCGGCAACCAGATCGGCAAGGCTCTGCGCCCTCAACGCCGCGCGCCAGGCCTGTTCGGCGGCCAGCATCCGGGTCTTGATGAAGCAATCTGTCTTGTAGACGTAAGGATCCTGCGCCTTGCAGGGCCCGCGGCGGCGGATCTCGCGACACAGGAACGCGGGTTCGGTGCCGTCGATCGCCTCGACGATATCCAGGAGGGTGATCCGCGCCGCCGGCCGCGCCAGCCGGTAGCCCCCGCGCGGACCCGGGACGGCCTCGATCACGCCCGCCACCGCCAGCGCCCGCAGATGCTTCAGCAGATAGGATTCCGAGACACCATGCAGCGTGGCCAGGCTGCGGCCGGTCAGCACCCTCGCCTCGGGCAATGAGGCCAGCACCAGCGCCGAATGCAGCGCCGCCTCGACCCCGTCGCTCATCCTGCGCATCCGTCTCTCCTTGCTGGTGCCAATCATGGATATATATTATCCATGATTCGAGACAACCCGAGGAGAAACCGCATGTCAGCCCGGATGAACATTCCCCGCCTGGCCCCCGATCTGTACAGGGCGGTCAGCGCGCTGGACGCGGCCGTGACGCAATCCGGGCTCGACAGCCGCCTGCTGCATCTGGTGAAACTGCGTGCCTCGCAGATCAACGGCTGCGCCTATTGCGTTGACCTGCATGTGAAAGAGGCCCTTGCCGACGGTCTGGACCCGCAGCTTTTGCACCTCGTCTCGGTCTGGCGTGAATCGCCCTTGTTCGACGCCCGCGACCGGGCGGCGCTGGACTGGACCGAAAGCGTCACGCTGCTCGCCGCCACCGGCGTTCCCGATGCTGTCCACGCACAGGCGCGCGCGGTCTTCACCGAGGCCGAGGTCGCCCGGCTGACCGTTGCCATCGGCACGATCAATCTCTGGAACCGGATCGCCGTCAGCTCGCGCCTGCAGCATCCGGTCTGAGAGCCGCGCCTCAGGCCTTGAGCGCCAGCGCGCCCCCCGCCACGATCATCGCACCGCCGGCCGTGCGCCGCGCCGCCCGCCGATAGCGCCAGCCCGCCGAGGCCGCGGCGATCCGCCGGGCGGCGATGGCATAGGCGATCTTCACCCCCGCCACTGCCCCCAGGGTGATCATGGCGATCATCGCGACATCGCCCGCCGTCACCGCGAGCGGATCGACGAAGACCGGGAACAGCGCGGCATAGAAGAGGATCGCCTTGACGTCGCCCAGGGTCAGCCCGACCCCGGCGGCGAAGCTGATCCACAGCCCGCCCCGCCCGGCGCGCGCGTCCTGCACGGCCCCGCCCGCGCTGCGGATCAGGCTGAAGCCGAACCAGACCAGATAGGCGGCCGCCGCATAGCGCAGCAGGGTAAAGAAGGTCCCCAGAACCTCGGCCATCGCCGCGAGCCCGGCCAGGGCCAGCGCCACGAAGATCAGATCGCCCGCCGCGATCCCCAGCGCCGCGGCGATCCCGTGCCGCATCCCCTGGGTCGCCGAGCGGACGACAACCAACGCCACGCTGGAACTGGGCAAGGCCGCCAGCGCGACCATGGCAAGGAACAGCGACAGCGATTCCGCGATGGACATGGACGAGCCCCTCCCCTCAAGAGATCTGTGCGCTGCCATGATAGGACCAGCGAAAGCCGCAGGACAACCCGCGCGGGTTGAAAAGACCGGCCTGGACGCGCCACTCTGCGCCCAGCCCCGCAGCTCCAGAACAGGCAGACCGACAGGATGGACACCACAGCAAGCAGGATCCTCGCCGCCGCCGAGGCGCTGTTTTACGAACACGGCCTGCGCAGCGTCGGGGTCGAGGCAATCGCCGAGCGCGCCGGCGTCACGAAACGCACGCTCTACAACCATTTCGACAGCAAGGACGCGCTGATCGCCGCGTCGCTGCAGGTCCGGGACAGCGCGACGGTCGAGCGGTATCGCAGCTGGCTGGGCGATCCGGCCCTGCCCCTGACCGAGCGCGTCACCCGCCTGTTCGCCGCCCTGGCCGATCACGCCGCCCATCCCCGCTGGCGCGGCTGCGGCTTCACCCGGGCGGCGGTCGAGTTGGCCGGTCAGCCGGGCCATCCGGCGGTGCGGATGGCCGCGCAGCACAAGACACGCTTCCTGCGCTGGCTGGAACAGGAATGCCGCAGCGCCGGGGCCAGCGACCCCGCGCGCCTTGCCGCGCATGTCGCCCTGCTGATCGAGGGGGCGATTGCCCGCATGCTGATCCACGGCGACACCGGCTATGCACGGTCGGCCGGCGAAGCGGCCGTGACGCTGGTGATCGCGGACCGCGCGGCCGGGCACCCTCGGCACCGAAGCGCGCCGGAGTATACCGAGGAGTGAATGGCCCCCGCCCGTTAGATGGCTAGGCTCGCTCCGCCACTGAACGGGAAAGCACGATGTCGACACCGGCCAAGGGGGCCTGGACCCCCGCCCTTCTGACCGCCCTTGTCGCCGCGGGCACCATCCTGTCGCTGTCCATGGGGCTGCGGCAAAGCCTCGGGCTGTTCATGGAGCCGTTGGCGCGGGCGGGTGCGGTGAGCGCGGCGGCCTTCGGCTTCGCCATGGCGCTGCAGAACCTCGCCTGGGGGATCGGACAGCCTTTCATGGGCGCGATCTGCGACCGGTTCGGCGGGCGGCTGGTGGTGGCCGTGGCCGCGATCCTCTATGGTGCGGGGCTGGCGTCGATGGCCAGCGGCGGGGCGCTGGGCCTCTACCTCGGCGGGGGGCTGCTGATCGGGCTGGCGGTCGCGGCCACCTCGCATGGCGTGCTGGTCGGCATCGTCTCGCGCCTGGCCTCCCCCAGCGTCCGGGCCAGCGCCGTCTCGATCCTCGCCGCGGTCGGCTCGCTCGGCACCTTCGCCGTCGCCCCCGCGACCCAAGGCATGATCGAGCGTTGGAGCTGGCAGGGCGCGCTCGCGGGCCTCGCCTTGCTTGCCCTGCTGATGACCGGCATGGCCCTGCTCTTTCGTCGGGCCGCGCCCGGGGCCGCGGACAGCACCCTCCGCCCCGATGCCCGCGGCGCCATCGTCACGGCCCTGAGAAGCCGCCCCTTCGTCATCGCCACGCTCGCCTTCTTCGCCTGCGGCTTCCAGTTGATCTTCATCGCCACCCATCTGCCCAATTTCATAGCCCTGTGCGGCCTGCCGCCCTCGGTCGGCGCCACGGCGCTGGCGCTCATTGGCCTGTGCAATGCGCTGGGCACGCTGTTGGCAGGCTACCTCTGCCAGCGGTGGGGGAACGAGCCGGTGCTGGCGCTGATCTATCTGCTGCGGACGCTGGCCATCGCGCTGTTCTTCACCCTGCCCGTCAGCGTCGAATCGACGCTGATCTTCGCCGCGGCGATGGGTTTCCTGTGGCTCAGCGTGGTGCCCCCGGTGAGCGGCATGATCAACGGCCTTTTCGGCCCGGCGAATTTCGGCACGCTCTTTGGGGTGATGTTCCTCAGCCATCAAGTCGGGGCCTTCCTGGGCGCCTGGCTGGGCGGGCTCGCCTATCAGATGAGCGGCAGCTATACGGCCGGCTGGCTGGCGCTGATCGCGGTCGGCATGGCCGCTGCGGCGCTGCAATTCTGGGGCGTAAGACCGCGCGCGGAACGTCTGCCGTCGCCGTGATGCTTCGGGCCGCGAGGGGATCGACAGAGGCCTGAGGGTGAATTATCTATAATTCATGAAGCACGCCCCTGACGAAACCCAATCCGCCCGCATCGCCCGCGTCCTTGCCGACCGCATCATCTCGGGCGAGATTCCGCCCGGCGCGCGGCTCCGGCAGGACCATATCGCCGCCGAGTTCGGCGCCAGCCACGTCCCGGTGCGCGAGGCCTTTCGTGAGTTGCAAACCCAGGGCCTGACCGAGAGCGAACCAAGGCGCGGCTTTCGCGTCACCGAATTCGACGTGGCCGAATTGCGCGAGGTGGCCGAGATGCGCGCGAGCCTCGAAAGCCTCGCCCTGCGCCACGCCGCCCCCAACATGACACGCGCCATTCTGCAGGAAGCCGAAGAGGTTACGCGCCACGGCGACAGTGCCAGCACGGTGCGTGACTGGGAGGCCGCGAACCGGCATTTTCATCGGCTCATCCTGTCCCCCTGCCGGATGCCGCGCCTCCTGCGAACCATCGACGACCTGCAGGCCGCCAGCGCCCGCTTCCTCTTCGCTGCCTGGCGGCGCGACTGGGAGGCACGGACCGATCACGATCACCGCGCTATTCTCGACGCGCTGCGCAAGGGGCAGACCGAGCTCGCCTGCGCCACGCTGGCGCGGCACGTCGGCTGGATCGGCAAGCGCAAGTCCGCCGTGAAAAATGCCGACTCCAGAGAGACTTACGAGATTCCCGGCTGATTATCTATAATATATATTGCCGACCGGTCAGATAGTCTTCGTAATTATAGATAGATTCGATGCCTATCTTCGGAGGACAGACCCATGGCATTTCTCACCCTCGCGCAAACCCGTCCCGCAACGCTCGGGCGCGGCCTTGCGCTGGCGCTCGGTGGCGCGGCGCTGATCACGCTGGGCGCCAAGATCCAGATCCCATTCTGGCCGGTGCCGATGACGCTGCACACGCTGGCGGTCTTCTTCCTCGCGGCCATGTTGGGGCCGAGGCTCGGCTTCGCGGCAATGGCGGCCTATCTGGCGGCGGGCTCTCTGGGGATGCCGGTCTTCTCGGGCACGCCGGAACGCGGAATCGGGCTGGCTTATATGGCCGGGCCGACCGGCGGATATCTTGCGGGCTACCTGCTGGGCGCGGGCCTGACCGGCTGGCTGGCGCAAGGGCGCGGGTTGATCGGGCGCTTCCTGGCGATGCTGGCGGGCCTCGCCGTGGTCTATGCCCTCGGCCTCGCCTGGCTGGCGCTCTATGTCCCGGCGCCGGGGCTGCTGGCCGCGGGTCTCACGCCCTTCCTGCTCGGCGATCTGGTCAAGCTGGCGCTGGCCTCGGGCCTCATCGCGGCCATCGCCCGCCTCAGGACCCGCGCGGCATGATCCGCAGCGACTGGACCATGGAGGAGGCCAGGGCGATCCACGCCCTGCCCTTCGCCGACCTCATGCATCGCGCCCAGACGCTCCACCGCGCGCATTTCGACCCCAACGCGATCGAAACCGCGAGCCTTCTGAGCATCAAAACCGGCGGCTGCCCCGAAGATTGCGGCTATTGCTCGCAATCGGCCCATCACGAGACCGGCGTGAAGGCCACCAAGCTCATGGGAACCGAGGAGGTTCTGGCCGCCGCACAGCGCGCCAAGGCCTCCGGCGCGCAGCGCTTTTGCATGGGGGCCGCCTGGCGCAGCCCCAAGGATCGCGACATGGACAAGCTCTGCGACATGGTGCGGGGCGTGGCCGAACTGGGGCTGGAAACCTGCATGACGCTGGGGATGCTGTCGCCCGAACAGGTCGCGCGGCTGAAGGCGGCGGGTTTGGATTTCTACAATCACAACATCGACACCTCGCCCGAGTACTACGCCCAGATCGCCACCACCCGGACGATGGAGGACCGCCTCGACACGGTCGAACAGGTCCGCAAGGGCGGCATCAAGGTCTGCTGCGGCGGCATCTTGGGCATGGGCGAGGCCGAGGAGGACCGCATCGCCATGCTGGTGACGCTGGCGACGCTCCCCGCGCATCCCGACAGCGTGCCGGTGAATCTGTGGAACGAGATCGAGGGCGTGCCGGTGCAGGCGCGCGCCCAGGCCGTCGATCCCTTCGCGCTGGTGCGCATCGTGGCGCTGGCCCGCATCCTGATGCCAGCCTCGGTCGTGCGGCTGTCGGCGGGGCGCACTTGGATGAGCGACGAGCTGCAGGCGCTGTGCTTCCTTGCCGGGGCGAATTCGATCTTCGTCGGCGACACACTCCTGACCACCGGCAACCCGGCGGCCTGGAAGGATCAGGACCTGCTGGCGCGGCTCGGGATGCACATCGCCCCCGCGCAGGCCCGCCCCTGGGTCGCGGCGGAATAGGCGCAGCCCGGAACGCTTCGGGCGGGGATAGCCAACGCCCGAACGATCTGCCCCCGGGGCAGCGCCGCCGTTCCGGTTCCCATCCGGTCACCCGCCTGCAGCGGTCAACGCCGCCAACCGCGGCGCGGTAGAGCCTCCGATCACTCAACGCCTTCCAGTCCGAGCGTCCTTGCTGCCAGCCGCAGCGTTTGGGTGAGGAGATCGAAGCTGGCCGTGGACTGCTCGCTTCCCGGGAACAGGAGGGCAATGGTCCGGTGGGCATCGGGCATGCGCAGCGGCCGCAGCACCACCTCCTCGCGGTGCACGGCCTGACGGCGCGCGAACAGATCCGGGATCACCGCCACCCCGGCCCCGGTCGCGGCCATGAGCAGGATGGAATCGAGGCTTGTGCCCTCGTAGTCGGTCGACACGATGGCCCCCGCCTCGCCCGCCAGGGCGTAGACGATGCGCGACAGCCGGTGCCCTGTATCGAGCGTCAACAGGCGCAGGGTCGACAGATCCGCCGCCTCGACCACCTCGCGCTGCCGCAGCGGATGATCCGTCGCCACGGCCACCCAGAGCCGTTCGACGAACAGCGGCCGCTGCCAGGTGTTGGGGTGATCCTCGGGCGTGGAGAGGATGGCATCGAAGCGCCCGTTGCGCAGACCCTCGTCCAGGCTCAGCGTGTTCTCCTCGCGCACGATGACCCTCAGCGCGGGCAGCGTGCGATGCAGCTCGCGCATCACCTGCGGCAGCAGATAGGGCCCGATCGAGGGCAGCACGCCCAGCCGCAGCCGGCCGTCGAAGGGAAGCGATGCGGTCATGGCGCTGCGCAGGTTTTCGACCTCGGACAGGATCCTGCGCGCCCGGCTGACGAATTCCAGCCCCTTGGCCGTCGTGCTGGCGCCGTTCCGCCCGCGGGTGAACAGCCGGATGTCCAGTTCGGCCTCGACCGTCGCCACCTGGGCGGAGAGGCTGGGCTGGCTGACATGGAGACGCTCCGCCGCCAGGCCGAAGCTGCCGAGTTGGTGGATCGTCACGATGTATTCGAGTTGCCGCAGGGTCGGCCTCATTCATAGCTCCAGACTATGGGTCAATGATATTCTTTGTATTAAAACTATCGGAAGGGATGTGGCAATCCGCGGCTCGTTCCATCCGGAGTCCGCCATGCCCGCCTTCCTCGACCCGCTGATCGGCAACCTCATGGTGCCGACGATCCTGTTCTTCGTGCTCGGCCTGATCGCCGCGCTGGTCCGCAGCGACCTCACCATCCCCGACGGGGCCGCCAAGTTCCTCTCGCTCTATCTCCTCCTGTCCATCGGCTTCAAAGGTGGGCACAGCCTCGCCGCGCATGGCCTCGGCGCCGACCTGTTCCTGGCCATCGGGGCCGGGCTGGTGCTGTCCTTCGGCCTGCCGTTCCTGGCCTTCGCCCTCTTGCGCGCGATGACCGGGCTCGACCGCACGAACGCGGCGGCCGTCGCCGGGCATTATGGCTCGATCTCGATCGTCACCTTCGTGGCCGCCGTCAGCCTGCTGGACCTGACGGGCACCGCGCATGACGGCTACATGGTCGCCGTCGCCGCCGCGATGGAGGTGCCCGCGATCCTGTCGGCCCTGTGGATCGCGTCGCGGGCGCCCGGGGCGGCGGCCGCTGGGGCAGGCCATGTCTCGACGCGCGAGCTTTTTGCCAACGGGTCGATTGTCCTGCTCACCGGCGCCTTCGTCATCGGCGCCCTGACGCAGGAGCGGGGCATGCAGATGGTCGCGCCCTTCGTCGTAACCCCCTTCACAGGCATCCTGTGCCTGTTCCTGCTGGACATGGGTCTGAACGCGGGGCGCAGCCTGTTGCGGAACCGGCACATGCTGAGCCTCGGCCTGCTGGGCTTCGGGCTGGTGATGCCGCTCCTCGCCGCGCTCATCGCCTTCGGATTGGGCCAGGCCATCGGTCTGGGCATGGGAAGCCTGTTCCTGCTGATGGTGCTTGCCGCCTCGGCCTCGTATATCGCCGTGCCCGCCGCGATGCGCATCGCCCTGCCCCGGGCCGAGCCGGGGATCTACCTCACCCTGTCGCTGGGGGTAACCTTCCCGTTCAACGTGGCCCTGGGCCTGCCGCTGTATCTGATGGTCGCGGGGCTGGGCAGCTAGGCAGGGATCGGGTTTTCGCGCCCGGTTATCCGGCTTGCACCGGCGCGGGAAGCCTGCGCCCGATCCGTGATCAGGTCGGGCAACCGGCCCCCATAGGCAAGCGGATCTTTCGCTCTACCTGATCCTCCGAACCGAAACCGGGAGGCCCGAATGATACTCTACGCCGTGACTGTGGTCCTGTTCCTGCTGATCGACGCGGTCATGCTGACCTTCGTGATGAAGCCCCTCTTCACCCGCCACATCGGCGATCAGATGCGAGACAGCCTGATGCTTGCCCCCGCTAGTCTGTTCTACCTGGCCTATGTGGCCGGTCTTGTGTTCCTGGTCTCGGCACCTGCGCTGCGCGACGCGGCACCCGAGCGGGCGGCGCTGCACGGGGCGATGATCGGGGCCATGGCCTATGGCACGTATGAATTCACCTCGATGTCGATCATGCGGAACTGGTCCTGGAGCATGGTCGCCACCGATACCCTCTGGGGCGCGGTGCTCACCGGCTTCTCCGCCTGGGCGGGCGTCATGGTCCTGATGCGCTTCCAGAGCTGAAAAAGGAAGGACGCCTGGCGGGATGGTTGAGGGAGAAGTGGCGCACCCAGCACGATTCGAACGTGCGACCTTTGCCTTCGGAGGGCAACGCTCTATCCAGCTGAGCTATGGGTGCTTCCTGCGCCCCGTATAGCGCCGGCATGGCGGGGCTGCAACGGGGGAAATGGCCTTGGGCGGCGATGGTGTCCCGGTTCAGGGCCGGGACGCCGGGATGCCCTCAGCCGAAGAGGTCGTGGCAGAATTCCAGCGCCTCGACCAGCGCATCGACCTCGGCCTCGGTGTTGTAAAGCGCGAAGGAAGCGCGGCAGGAGGCGTTGATGCCCAGATGCTCCATCAGCGGGCCGGTGCAATGCTGCCCGGCCCGGACCGCGACGCCCTTCTTGTCCAGAACCGTCGAGATATCATGGGCATGCGCGCCGTTGTTCATGGTGAAGCTGAAGATGCCGCCCTTGCCCGGCGCGTCGCCTTGCAGGTTCAGCCAGTTCAACCCTTTCAGCCGCTCGCGGGCATAGGAGGCGAGCGCGCGCTCATGCGCGGCGATATTCTCCATGCCCAGACCCATCATGTAGTCCAGCGCCACCCCCAGACCGATTTGCTGAACGATTCCGGGGGTTCCCGCCTCGAACTTATGGGGCGGGTCGTTATAGATCACGTCGTCGCGCGTGACCTCCTTGATCATGTCGCCGCCGCCGATGAAGGGCCGCATCTCGGCCTGACGCTCGCGGGTGACATAGATCGCGCCCGAGCCCGAAGGCCCGTAGAGCTTGTGTCCGGTGATCGGATAGAAATCGACACCCAGATCCCGCACATCGACCGGCATGTGAACGGCCGCCTGCGAGCCGTCCGCCAGGATCGGCACGCCCCGCGCCCGGCACCCGGCGGCGATGGTCTTGATATCGACCACCGTGCCCAGCACGTTCGACATATGCGTGACCGCCACCAGCTTCGTGCGGGGCGTGATCGCCGCCAGCACCCGAGCGGGATCGAGCGAGCCATCGGCCTCGGGCTCGACCCAGACCAGTTTCACCCCCTGCCGCTCGCGCAGGAAATGCCAGGGCACGATATTGGCGTGATGCTCCAGGACCGACAGGACGATCTCGTCCCCCGCCTGCATCCGGGGCGCGGCCCAGCCATAGGAGACCAGGTTGATCCCTTCGGTGGTGCCCGAGTTGAACAGGATCTCGTCCTCATGCCCGGCGTTCAGAAAACGTCTGACAATACCGCGCACCGCCTCGTATTTGTCGGTGGCCAGGTTCGAAAGGTAATGCAACCCGCGATGGACATTGGCATATTCCATCGAATAGGCCTGCGCGATGGCATCAATCACCACCTGCGGCTTCTGGGCCGAGGCGCCGTTGTCGAGATAGACCAGCGGCTTGCCGTTCACCTGCCGCGACAGGATCGGAAAGTCGCGGCGGATCGCCTGAACGTCATACATTGGAAATCTCCGGCGGGGCGAAGCCCAGGAACAGCAAGACCATCGACAGCAGGAAGCTGAGCACGACCAGCGTCATGAAACCGCCGACCAGCACGGTGACGCGCGACTGGAACCCGTGCAGGGCGCAGACATAGCCGACCAGCACCCAGATCGACAGCGCGACCGAGGCCACACCGATCGGGATGTTGAGGAAGGGCAGCACCAGAAGCGCCACGACCTGCACCAGCAGCAGCGCCGCCGTCACCATCTGCATCCAGCCGATCAGCCAGACCGCATCGAGGAAATTGCCCGTCCCGCCGAAAGCACGGCCGACGAAGGTGACCACGGCAATGACGATTAGGTTCATCACACCCTGCGTCGCGGCAAAGGCGAAGGGCGCGGGCAGCAGGGTGTGTTCGCCCATCAGGACCGGCAGCACATAAAGCAGCACGACCGAGACCAGCACCGCCGCCCCCAGCAGCATCCAGCGGATGACCGGCGGGGGATTGAGGGCGATGATGCGCCGCCCGCCCTCGACCGGATCGGCGAGCGAGAGGCGGATCAGCGGAAAAACCTCGGTCATGGTGGGTTCCTTAGGCCGGCTGCGAGCCGGGCTCGAGCGCGACCCTGAGGGCCGCGACGAGGATCGAGATGAAGACGGCCAGCGCCGGCAAACCCAGCACGAGGCTTTGCACCCCCGGCCCGATGAAGCCCGCGGCCAGCCCGTAGAGCAGGAACAGCGGCGCCGCCGCCAGCACCGCCCAAAAGAGGCCGAGCCGCAGCGCGAAAGCATCGACAGGCCCCGCCAGCCGCAAGACCAGCGACAGGATCCCCCCGAGGGCATAGAACGCCAGGGGCGCGATGAAGACCCAGGCGAACAGCGCCCCCGCCAGCAGCGCATCCAGCGGCACGCTGTCGTCCAGATGCGCCTCACGCGCCAGACGCGGCCATTGGGCGATGAAGATCAGCCCGCAGCCCAGCATCAGATAGACCAGGATGCGCGCCTCACGCCGGTCGCCCAGCAGGCGGCGCAGCACCGACCGGGGACGGCGATAGCTGGCGAGGATGTCGGTGGTCAGCGCCATGGCCTAGTGCGAATGCCTCTCCAGCCAGCGGCGCAGCCTCAGCCGCATGTCGTTGGCGATGTCCTCGTCGTCGATCTCGTCCAGCGCCTCGGCCAGGAAGGCCAGAACCAGAAGCAGCTTCGCCTCTTCCTCGGGCACGCCGCGGGCGCGCAGGTAGAAGAGGTGATCGGCGCTGATCTCGCCCGAGGTCGAGCCATGCGAGCATTTCACGTCATCGGCATAGATCTCCAGCTCGGGCTTGGCCAGGAACTGGCAGCGCTCGTCCATCAGAAGCGACTGGCTGAGCTGGTAGCCATCGGTGAGCTGGGCGGGCTGTTCGACCAGGATCTTGCCCTGAAAGACGCCGACCGCGCCGTCGCGCAGCACCTTCTTGAACACCTGGCGGCTTTCGCAGCCGGGCGCCTGATGGGCCACGAAAACGGTATCGTCGTGATGGAAGACCCCTTCGCCCAGCGCCGCACCGGCGACATGGGCGGTGCCGTCCTTGCCCGCGAGCCAGACCATCACCTCGTTGCGCATCAGGCGACCGTTCATCGACAGCGAGAAGGACTTGAGCGTCGCCTTCTCGGCCACCCGGGCGAAGACATGCGTCACCGCCTTGCGCTCGTGGTCCCGGCCCATGGTGCGGACATGGTGCAGCGCCGCGCCCTCGCCCACCTCGGCCTCGATGACCATCGAGGCGCGGGCGGCCACAGGACCGTTTTCCAGAAGCGTGAGTTCGGCGCCCTTCTCCAGCTTCACCACATGGTGCAGCGTGACGGCGCTATCGCGGCCCGCGCGGCGATAAATCAGCGAGACCGGGCGCTTCACCTTGCCGGTTGCGCGGATCAGCACGCCATCGGTCGCGAGCGCGCTGTTCAGCGCCGCCAGCGGGCGCGGCACCGGGCTCTGGCCCGCGGCCTCGAGCGTGCCGTAGAGGTCCTTCGCCCAATGGATATCGGCCGAGTCGGCCAGCCGGGTGATCTCCAGCCCCTCGCCCGCCAGCGGATCGCTGTCCGCGGCCGAGAAGACGCCATCCACGAAGACGATCTTCAGCCGGTCGATGCCCTGATACATCGGCGGCTCGTCGGTGATCTTGAACACCTCGGCCGGGCGCACCTCGGCCGAGATCAGCTTCTCGGGGTTGGTGTAGGACCAGTATTCGTCGCGCCGGTCGGGCAGCGTCAGCTCGGCCACACGGGCCATCGCCGCCTCACGCGCGGGCTTCAGCCAGGCGGGGGCGGCGGGCAGGGTCAGCGTGGCCAGCCGCTCGGCCGTGGCCTGCTGGCGCGCCGCACGCCGGGCCGCCCTTGGGCTTGCCACTGCGCTCATGCCTGCACCTCGGCCAGGATATCGGCATAGCCGTTCTCTTCGACCTCGAGCGCCAGTTCCGGCCCGCCGGTCTTGACGATCCGGCCATTGGCCATGATGTGCACCACATCCGGTTTGATATGGTCCAGAAGCCGCTGGTAATGGGTGATGACCAGGAAGGCGCGGCCTTCGGACCGCAGCGCGTTCACCCCCTCGGCCACCAGCTTCATCGCATCCACGTCGAGGCCCGAATCGGTCTCGTCCAGGATGCACATGCGGGGCTCCAGCATGGCCATCTGCAGGATCTCGTTGCGCTTCTTCTCACCGCCCGAGAAGCCCACGTTGACCGGCCGCTTCAGCATCTCGGCGTCGATCTTCAGATCCTTGGCCTTGGCGCGGATCACCTTGAGGAACTCGCCCGAGCTGAGTTCGGCCTCGCCCCGCGCCTTGCGCTGCGCGTTCACGGCGGTGCGCAGGAAGGTCATGTTGCCGACGCCCGGGATCTCGACCGGGTATTGGAAGGCCAGGAACAGGCCATGCGCCGCGCGTTCCTCGGGCTCCATGTCCAGAAGGCTCTCGCCGTCCAGCGTGGCGGTGCCGTCCGTGACCTCGTAGCCGTCGCGCCCGGCCAGAACATAGCTCAGCGTCGATTTGCCCGAGCCGTTCGGCCCCATGATCGCATGCACCGAGCCCGCCTCGACCGACAGGCTCAGCCCCTTCAGGATGGCCTTGTCCTCGTCTTGAAGCTTGACGTGCAGGTTGTTGATTTCCAGCATTCTTTCCTCATTCCGGCCGTCGGGCCGAGCTTGTCCGCCGCCTCAGCGACGCATCACGAATTTCGCCGACAGGTGGCTCAGGATCACGGCGATCACCGCCGCGAAAGCTGCCATGCCCCGGCCGCCCGGGTACCAGATCGGATAGGTCAGCGACATCATCAGGACCACGCCGATGCTCACCAGAAGCACATAGCGCGGGCGGGGTTCCCCGGCCGAGAGCAGCCATTTCACATTCATGTCCTCAGCTCCGTTTCTCCAGGCCGGCGGCGCGCGCGGCCCTTCCGGCTCTCCCGCAGATCGGCCGGCAGCGCATCGACATAGGCCTCGGCCAGATCGGCGGGCGCGGCGCTGCGTTCGACCAGGCGGTCCAGCAGATGCGCCACCACCGAATGACTGTAAAACACGCTCGCCGCAAGCAGGCACATCTGCGCCAGTTCCTCGGTCCCGATCAGGTCGGGCCGCGACAGGTCGCGCAGATAGACGCAATCGCCGTCGATCAACTGGTCGCGCACCTGACGGCGCCGGAAGCGGTGGCTCTGGGACGAGGCGACGGGCCGCGCGGTTGGTTGCAGGAACCTGTGCAGCCGGAAGCCCTGCCGCCGCAGTTCAAGATCCACCTCGGCGAACAGCGGCTCGCCCTGATAGAGCGGGAAGAAACGCTGTTCGATAATCACCGCGCCGGTTTTCGCCAGCGTGGCCTCGCCCCCCTTCAGCGCGTCGAGTTCGGCGCCTTGGATGTCGATCTTCAGCAGATCGACCGGCGCCAGCCCCGGCACCTCGTCCAGCCGCAGGGTCTTGACCTCCAGCGTCCCGCGCAGCCCCTCCCAGCCGCTCAGCCCGTGGAAGGGCAGCCCGGCCAGATAGGGGTCGAAGATCGAGTTGAAACCGGAGTGCTCGTAGAGCCTCAGCCGCTGCACCTGCCCGTCGCCAATCGCGGCCGGATGATAGGTCTCGCCGGGGGCGGGGTCGGCCATGAGTTTTTCATAGGCCTCGGGGTCGGGCTCGAAGCCGACCAGATCGCAGGCGCCCCCCGCCAGCAGCGCGGCATAGGGCGGGGGATACAGCGGATTGGCCCCCACATCGACCACGCGCAGCCGCCGCGCGCGCGGTAGCCGCTCCAGGATCAGCCGCGCCGCCGGGGGCAGCGGCTCGACCTCGGGAACGATGCGTCGGGGCTGGTTCATCGCGCGCCGCCCCGTCAGCCCAGGCTCACCGCGGTGCCCGAGGCCGAGACCATCAGCATGGAATTTCCGACAACCTCGTAATCGAGGTCCACGCCGACCACCGCATTGGCGCCCATCCGCGCCGCGCGGTCCTGCATTTCCCTCAGCGCGACCTCGCGCGCGTCCTGCAGCTTCGATTCGTAGGCGCCCGAACGCCCGCCGATCACATCCGTCACCGAGGCGAAGAAATCGCGCACCACATTGGCGCCCATGATCGCCTCTCCCACCACGATACCGTGGTAGGTGCGGATCGGCCGGCCTTCGACATTGGGGGTGGTGGTGACGATCATGACAAGGCTCCGTTGACGCGCAAGACAGTCCAGAGGGCGGCGGCGAGGGCGCTCAGCAGGATAGCCGCCAGCGTGAGCCCCGCAACGCGACGCATCGACGCCGGCAGAGCGGCCTGGACGAGGGGTTCGCCACCGCGCCCCTGGGTCATCCCACCGAGCCCTCCAGCGAAATCGCCACCAGCGCCTGCGCTTCCATGGCGAATTCCATCGGCAGGGCCTGCAGCACCTCGCGGCAGAAGCCATTGACCACCAGCGCCACGGCCTCTTCCTCGTCCATGCCGCGCTGGCGGCAATAGAAGAGCTGGTCGTCATCGACTTTCGAGGTGGTAGCCTCGTGCTCGACCCGGCTCGAGGCGTTCTTCACCTCGATATAGGGCACCGTATGCGCGCCGCATTGATCGCCGATCAGCAGGCTGTCGCATTGCGTGTAGTTGCGCGAATTGATGGCCTTCGGGTGCATGCTGACCAGCCCCCGATAGGTATTCTGCGCATGCCCCGCCGAGATCCCCTTCGACACGATCCGCGAGCGCGAATTCTTGCCCAGATGGATCATCTTGGTGCCGGTATCGGCCTGTTGCCAGTTGTTGGTGATGGCGATGGAATAGAACTCGCCCGAGGTATCGTCACCGCGCAGGATGCAGGAGGGATATTTCCAGGTGATGGCCGAGCCGGTCTCGACCTGGGTCCACATCACCTTCGCCCGATCCTCGCGGCAATCGGCGCGCTTGGTGACGAAGTTGTAGATGCCGCCCTTGCCGTCCTCGTCGCCCGGATACCAGTTCTGGACGGTCGAATACTTGACCTCGGCATCCTCGAGGATGACGATTTCCACCACCGCCGCGTGCAGCTGGTTGGTGTCGCGCTTGGGCGCGGTGCAGCCCTCAAGGTAACTTACATATGCACCTTTATCGGCAATAATGAGCGTGCGCTCGAACTGGCCGGTATTCTCCGCGTTGATGCGGAAATAGGTGCTCAACTCCATCGGGCATTTCACCCCCGGCGGCACATAGACGAAGGACCCGTCCGAGAAGACGGCGCTGTTCAGCGTGGCGAAGAAATTGTCCGAGACCGGCACGACCGAGCCCAAGTATTGCTTCACCAGCTCGGGGTATTCGCGGATCGCTTCCGAGATCGAGCAGAAGATGACGCCGGCCTTCTTCAGCTCTTCCTTGAAGGTCGTGCCGACGCTGACGGAATCGAAGACCGCATCGACCGCGACCTTGCGCGGCGGCGCGACCTCGCCCTCGGCGCCCTCGACCCCGGCCAGAACCATCTGTTCCTTCAGCGGGATGCCCAGCTTCTCATAGGTCGCCAGCAGCTTCGGATCCACCTCGTCCAGCGACTTCGGCTTTTCCATCATGCTCTTGGGTTTGGCGTAATAATAGACGTCCTGATAGTCGATCGCCGGGATCTCCAGCATCGCCCAATCGGGTTCTTCCATCTGCTGCCAGCGGCGGAAGGCCTGCAGGCGCCAGTCGGTCATCCATTCCGGCTCGCCGTTCTTGGCCGAGATGAGACGCACGATGTCCTCGTTCAGCCCCTTGGGGGCGAAGTCCATCTCGATCTCGGTTTCCCAGCCGTACTTGTACTTGCCGGCCATCGACTGAACGGTTTCCACCGTCTCGCGGTCCACGCCGTCGCGCACCTCCGCCGTATTGTCCAAAGCCGCCATATCGTCGTCTTCCCGTTATCGCGGCAGGTCTGCGCCTGCCTGTTTCATGCGTTCACCGGCCCGTTTGAAGGCCCGGCCATAGGCTGCGGCAAAGCGCAGCGCGTCTTCCTTCGTCACCCCCGGGCCGATCGAGACCCTGAGGGCCGCGCCCGCCTCGGCCTCGGAATAGCCCATCGCGCGCAGCACGCGGCTGGACGTGACCTTGCCCGAGGAACAGGCGGACCCGGCCGAAACCGCGAAGCCCTGAAGGTCCATGGCCATGACCTGCGTCTCGCCCTTCCAGCCGGGCGCGATCAGGCTCAGCGTGTTGGGCAGGCGTGGGAGGCCCTTGGCCACCAACATAATCCCGTCACAGGCGTCTTCCAGAGCCAATTCTAGAAGATTTCTAATCTCGGCGACCTCGTCCCAGACCCCATTGGCAAGGTCAAGGGCCGCAGCCTCGGCCGCGGCGCCGAAACCGGCGATGCCGATGACATTCTCGGTCCCGGCCCGGCGGCCCATTTCCTGCCCGCCGCCCCTGATCTGCGCCGCCACGTCCAGCCCCCGGCGCAGCGCCAGCGCGCCCACGCCCTTGGGCCCGCCCAGCTTGTGCGCGCTGACCAGCCCCATGGCGCAGCCCAGCCAGTTGAAGGCCAGCGGGATCTTGCCGAAAGCCTGGGTCAGGTCGCTGACCGCCAGCCCCTCGGGCAGGTCCTGCATGATGCCAGTCTCGGAATTGGCCAGTTGCAGGCTGGCCCCGGCCGGGTCCGGCACCGAAACCGACCCGTCGCGCGCCACCGGCAAAACGCTGCGACACCAGGCCGCAACCGCGTCATGCTCAACCCCGGCGCAGGTCAGATCCCGGCCCGCATGGGCCAGCGCCGCCGCCTCGGTCGCGCCCGAGGTGAAGACGATATCCGCGCCATCCGCGCCCAGCGCCGCCGCGACCTGCGCCCGCGCCCGTTCGATCAGCCCGCGCACCGCCCGCCCCTCGGCATGGATGGAACTGGCGTTGCCCACCAGATCCATCGCCGCGATCATTGCGGCGCGCGCCTCGGGCCTGAGCGGCGCCGTGGCGTTCCAGTCGAGGTAGAGCCTTGCGCTCATACCGTGACCTGAAAGAGCGTCGGCACCGCCGGGCAAGGCTTCAGCCCGTTTGCCGCCACATCGGCCAGCGTCGTCTGGTGCAGGAAGACATAGACCTGGGCCGAGAGCGATTCCCACAGCCGGTTGGTCATGGATTGCGCCTGGCTGCCCGACACCCCGCCCGAGGCCCCTGCCCCAAGCTCCAGCGCGCTCACCGTCTCCTCGACCGCTTCCAGCACTTCGGCCACGCGAATCTCTTCGGGCTCGCGCGCCAGACGATAGCCGCCGCCCGGACCGCGGACGGATTCGACCAGCCCCGCGCGGCGCAGCTTGACGAAAAGCTGCTCAAGATACGGCTGGCTCACGTCCTGGCGGCGCGCAATCTCGGCCAGCGAGACATGGCGCACCCCCGGCCGGCGCTGCAACAGCGCCAGATCCACCATCGCCACCGTTGCATAGCGGCCCTTGGTCGACAGTTTCATCGTGCAACCCCTCGGTGAATGCCCCTGGCCCGCGGCGAAACGCGCAAAAAGATTGACGGGCCGGGCCGCCTTGCTTAACTGCTATCCCGCCCAACCCGACTCCGAAAGAGCCGGGAGCGCAACTTAGAAACGTTCTAGATTAGGCGACTTCTTTTGTCAACAAAGGAACGCCCGCTGGAACCCGTGAGGCAGCAGAAGGTCCGTTTATGCCTGAAGTGATTTTTGCCGGTCCCGATGGCCGCCTCGAAGGACGTTACCATCCGCAACCGAACCGCGACGCGCCGATCGCCATCGTGCTGCATCCGCATCCGCAGTTCGGCGGGACGATGAACAACAAGGTTGTTTACAACCTGCATTATGCGTTCCATTCGCTGGGCTTCTCGGTGCTGCGGTTCAACTTCCGCGGCGTGGGCCGCAGCCAGGGCGAATACGACCAGGGCATCGGCGAGTTGTCGGATGCCGCCTCGGCGCTGGATTACCTGCAGTCGATGAACCAGAACACGCGGCATTGCTGGGTCTGCGGTTTCTCCTTCGGGGCCTGGATCGGCATGCAGCTCTTGATGCGCCGGCCCGACATCACCGGCTTCGTCTCGGTGGCGCCGCCCGCCAATCTCTATGACTTCAGCTTCCTCGCGCCCTGCCCGGCCTCGGGCCTGATCATCAACGGCACCGCCGACCGCGTGGCGCCGCCCAAGGATGTGACGGGCCTGGTGAACAAGCTGCACGAGCAGAAGGGAATCACCATCACGCACGAGCAGATCGAAGGCGCCGACCACTTCTTCCGCGATGAAGAGGCGCATATGAACCCGATGCTCGACACCGTGAAAGCCTATGTCAAACGCCGCCTCTCCGAGGCCTCGCGCTGACCCCAGGGCGGCGGGGCGTGTCGCAATTGCGGCAAGGTGCCCCGCTGCGGCTGCAAAAAACCCTGCTTTTGTCGCCAAACCATGCCATGACTGCCCGGTTTTGGCCCTCTTCGCCCCTGATATCCGATCCTGAGGCGGCCCGGGAACAGGGCGCCATGGACAGGGCATGCGAAACAGGAGCAGGGAATGCGGACGAACCGATCGATGACTTTCGACAAGGGCACCAACAGCCTGAGCGGCTGGCACCCGACGTTGATCAGCAAGGACACCTCGCCGATGAATGCCAATGAACTGCGCGAAGCCATCCTGCGGCATCTGGAATTCTCGCAAGGCAAGGATCTGGCGCATTCCAGCACCTATGACATGCGCATGGCGCTGACACTGGCGATCCGCGACCGGGTGATCGAGCCCTGGTTCCGCGCCACCCGCGCCACCTATGCCGCCCAGTCGAAGCGCGTCTATTACCTGTCGATGGAATTCCTGATCGGCCGCCTGCTGGAAGACGCGGTGATGAACCTCGGGCTGACCGAGATGGCGCAGGAAGCGGTCACCGGCCTCGGCTTCGATTTCCGCGCCGTGCTGGACGATGAGCCGGACGCCGCGCTGGGCAATGGCGGGCTCGGGCGTCTCGCCGCCTGTTTCCTCGATTCGCTGTCGACGCTCGGCTGCCCGGCCTATGGCTACGGCATCCGCTACGAACACGGCCTCTTCCGCCAGAGCTTCGGCCCCGATGGCCGCCAGGTCGAGGATGCCGAGGAATGGCTGCGCCAGTCGCATGGCTGGGAATTCGAACGCCCCGAGGCGAGCTTCCGCATCGGCTTTGGCGGGACTGTCGCCGAAAGCGGCCGCAGCGCCGTCTGGACGCCGGAATCGGCGGTTATGGCCAAGGCTTTCGATACGCCGGTCGTGGGCTGGCAGGCGAAATGGGCCAATACCCTGCGCCTGTGGAGCGCGGAACCGCTGCGCGCCTTCGACCTCGCCGCCTTCAACGCCGGTGATTTCACCGCCGCCGCCGCGCCCGAGGCGCTGGCCCGCACCATCAGCCGCGTCCTCTATCCCGACGACACCACCGCGCAGGGCAAGGAACTGCGGCTGAAGCAGGAATTCTTCTTCACCGCCGCCTCGCTGCGCGACATCCTGCGCCGCTTCTCGGCCGAGAACAGCGACCTCTCCGCCCTGCCCTCGCGCGTTGCCATCCAGATGAACGACACCCACCCGGCCATCGCCGGCCCGGAACTGGTGCGCCTGCTGACCGACGAACGCGGGATGGAGTTCGAAACGGCCGTCGACACCGCCCGCGCCTGCCTTGGCTACACCAACCACACGCTGTTGCCCGAGGCGCTGGAACGCTGGTCGGAAAGCCTGATGGGTGCCGTCCTCCCGCGCCACATGCAGATCATCGAGCGGATCGACGATCTGCACGCCCGCCAGAACCCGACCCGCAAATCCTCGATCCTCGAGAATGGCGAGGTGAAGATGGGCGATCTGAGCTTCATCATGGCGCACCGGGTGAACGGCGTCTCGGCGCTGCATACCGAGCTGGTGAAATCCACCGTCTTCGCCGACCTGCACGCCCTGCACCCCGAGCGCATCGTCAACGAAACCAACGGGGTCACCCCGCGGCGCTGGCTGAAGGGCTCGAACCCGGGCCTCGCGACCCTCATCACCGAGACCATCGGCGAGGGCTGGGAGGACGATCTGGAGCGTTTGGTCGAGCTGGAGCCGGCCATCGCGGACCGCGCCTTCCGCGACAGCTTTGCCGCGGTGAAGGCGAAGAACAAGGCGCATCTGGCGCAATGGGTCAAGGGCGAGATGGGCATCGCCCTCAACCCCGACGCCATGTTCGACGTGCAGATCAAGCGCTTCCACGAATACAAGCGCCAGCATCTGAACATCCTGGAGACCATCGCCCTCTGGCAGGAGATCCGCCAGAACCCGACCGCCGACTGGGCGCCTCGGGTCAAGATCTTCGGCGGCAAGGCGGCCCCGGGCTATGTCATGGCCAAGGAGATCATCCACCTCATCAACAACGTGGCCCGGGTGGTCAACGCCGATCCCTTGACCCGCGATCTGCTGACCGTGGTCTATCCGGCCAACTACAACGTCACCATGGCCGAACGGCTGATCCCGGCCTCGGACCTGTCGGAACAAATCTCGACCGCGGGCAAGGAGGCTTCGGGCACCGGCAACATGAAGTTCAGCCTCAACGGCGCGCTGACCATCGGCACGCTGGACGGCGCCAATGTGGAAATCCGCGACCTGGTGGGGCCCGAGAACTTCTTCCTCTTCGGCATGACCGCCGAGGAGGTCGTCGAGCGCCGCCGCCATCCCGACCATGCCTCCAGCGCCATCGCCGCCAGCCCGCGCCTCAGCGGGGCCATCGACGCCATCGAGGCCGGCACCTTCTCGGACGGCGACCGCGGCATGTACCGGATGATCACCCAGAACCTGCGGGCGCATGATTACTTCACCGTCTGCGCCGATTTCGACAGCTACTGGGAAGCCCAGCGCCGCGTCGATCAGGCCTGGTTCGACCGCGACCACTGGACCCGGATGGCGGCGCTGAACACCGCGCGCTCGGGCTGGTTCTCGTCCGACCGGACCATCAAGGGTTACATGAATGACATCTGGAACATCACGCCGATGATCTGACGGGGCAGCCTGTCGTCAATCCGTCAACAATGCCCCGGGCGCCCCGCGCGACCCGGGGCAAATGTTAACAAATCCATTGCCATTCCCCCGCAGAAGCGCAAAGAATCGCGCATGGTTCGAGCGTCCTCCCCCCTGTTTCGCGGTATTTCTTCCGACGATGTGACCGCTATCGCCGAGGGTCGCGTCATCGATCCCTTCACCGTTTTCGGCCCCCGTCACCGGGGCCGGGCCGGGCTGCTGGTGGCCTTCGATCCGCATGCGGTGAGCATGGAGGCGGTCACCCCTTCGGGCGCCGTGCCGCTCGCACCGCAGGGGCATGGCGTCTTCGCCGGAGACATCGGACGCCGGCGCAAGTACCGGCTGGCGGCCACGGACGGGTCGCGCCACTGGGAGTATGACGACGCCTATCGCTTCGGCCCGGTGCTGGGCGATCTGGACCTGCATCTGATCGCCGAGGGCACGCATCGACGGCTCTGGCAGGCGCTGGGGGCGCATCCGATAAGCCATGAGGGGACGCCGGGCGTGCATTTCGCCGTCTGGGCGCCCAATGCGCGCCGGGTCTCGGTCGTCGGCGGCTTCAACGGCTGGGATGGCAGGCGCCATCCGATGCGGCGGCGCGGTGCGGGCGTGTGGGAAATCTTCCTGCCCGGCCTGCAACCGGGCGAATCCTACAAATACGAGATCGCGCCGCCCGAGGGCGCGCCGTTCCTCAAGGCCGATCCGCTGGCCCGCAGCACAGAGCTGCCCCCCGCCACCGCCTCGCGCATCCCCGATCCCGCACCCCGGCCCTGGCAGGACGCGGCGTGGATGCAGACCCGCGCCGCCCGCAACAACCGCGAGGCGCCGATCAGCATCTATGAGGTTCATCTGGGCAGCTGGCGCCACCGCGACGGCCGCGCGTTGACCTATCGGGAAGCCGCGGTCGAGTTGGTCGAGTATGTCCACGACATGGGCTTCACCCATCTGGAGCTGATGCCCATCGCCGAATACCCCTTCGGCGGCTCCTGGGGCTATCAGCCGACCGGGATGTACGCGCCCACCAGCCGCTACGGCAGCCCCGACGATTTCCGCGCCCTGGTCGAGGCCGCGCATGCCAAGGGGCTGGGCGTGCTGATGGATTGGGTGCCCGCGCATTTCCCTAACGATGCCCATGGCGTCGCGCATTTCGACGGCACCGCGCTTTACGAACACGCCGACCCGCGCGAAGGGTTCCACCCCGACTGGAACACCCATATCTACAACCTCGGCCGCAACGAGGTGCGCAACTTCCTCACCGCCAACGCCCTCTATTGGCTGGAGGATTTCCACCTCGACGGGCTGAGGGTCGATGCCGTCGCCTCGATGCTCTACCGCGATTATTCCCGCGGGCCCGGCGCCTGGATCCCCAACAAGGACGGGGGCCGCGAGAATTACGAATCCATCGCCTTCCTGCGCGAGATGAACACGCTGGCTTACGGCGAGGGCCCTGCCGGTCTGATGACCGTGGCCGAGGAATCGACCGCCTGGCCCGGCGTCACCCAGCCCGCCCATACCGGGGGGCTGGGCTTTGGCTTCAAATGGAACATGGGCTGGATGAACGACACGCTCCGGTTTGTCGAACACGACCCCGTCCACCGCCGCCACCACCACGACCTGATGACCTTCGGCCTCGTCTACGGGTTCTCTGAAAACTACGTCCTGCCGATCAGCCATGACGAGGTGGTGCACGGCAAGGGCTCGATGCTGCAGAAGATGCCGGGCGATCCGGCGGCGAAGCTGGCCAACCTCAGGGCCTATTACGGCTTCATGTGGGGCCATCCCGGCAAGAAACTGCTGTTCATGGGCTGCGAATTCGGCCAGGGGCACGAATGGAACCACGATCAGGCGCTGGACTGGGGCGTACTGGGGATCGAGGGGCACGCGGGCCTGCAACGGCTGGTGCGCGACCTCAACACACTTTATCGCGCCGAGCCCGCGCTCCATGCCCGCGACGCCGACCCCGGCGGCTTCGTCTGGATCGACCGCGAGGCGCGGGCGGAATCGCTGTTCTCCTGGCTGCGGCTCGGCCATGACGGCCAGCCCCCCGTCGCCATCATCGCCAATTTCACCCCGGTGGAGCGCCGCTGGCGCCTTGGCCTGCCCCGCCCCGGTCGCTGGCGCGAGGCATTGAACACCGATGCCGGGCTCTATGGCGGCGGCAACCGGGGGAACCTTGGCGCCGTCCTCGCCGATGGTCCGGCCCATGCCGGCCAACCTTTCAGCGCGGAGGTCACGCTGCCGCCGCTCTCCACCCTGTTCCTGATTCCGGAGGAATCGTGATGCCCAGTGCCCCGCAGCGACTGTCCAGCCGGACCATGGCCTTCATCCTCGCCGGGGGGCGCGGCTCGCGCCTGCACGAATTGACCGACAACCGCGCCAAGCCCGCGGTCTATTTCGGCGGCAAGACGCGGATCATCGATTTCGCGCTGTCGAACGCGCTGAACTCGGGCATCCGCAAGATGGCCATCGCCACGCAATACAAGGCCCATTCGCTGATCCGCCATTGCCAGCGCGGCTGGAACTTCTTTCGCGCCGAACGCAACGAATACCTCGACATCCTGCCCGCCTCGCAGCGGGTGGACGAGACGCATTGGTACGAGGGGACGGCCGACGCGGTGTATCAGAATATTGATATCGTCGACAGCTATGACATTGATTACGTGATCATTCTGGCGGGCGACCATATCTACAAGATGGATTACGAGGTGATGGTCCGCGAGCATGTGGATTCGGGCGCCGACGTCACCGTGGGCTGCCTGACCGTGCCCCGCGCCGATGCCTCGGCCTTCGGCGTCATGGCCGTGGATCACTCGGGCCGCATCACCGATTTCGTGGAAAAACCGAAGGACCCGCCCAGCCTGCCCGGCGATCCCGAACGCTCACTGGCCTCGATGGGGATCTATGTCTTCCGCTGGAAATTCCTGCGCCAGCTGCTGATGGACGATGCCCATGACCCGAATTCGAAGCGCGATTTCGGCGGCGACATCATCCCCAACGTGGTGCGCAACGGCAAGGCGATGGCGCATCGGTTCGAGGAAAGCTGCGTGCGCCACAAGCCCGAGGCGACCGCCTATTGGCGCGACGTGGGCACGATCGACGCGTTCTGGAAGGCCAATATCGACCTGACCGACTTCGACCCGGAACTCGACCTCTGGGACCATGACTGGCCGATCTGGACCTATTCCGAGGCCGTGCCGCCCGCGAAATTCATCCATAACGAGGAGAACCGCCGCGGCGTGGCGCTGAGCTCTCTGATCTCGGGCGGCTGCATCATCTCGGGGACCGAGGTGCGCAACTCGCTCCTCTTCACCGGGGTGCATTCCAATTCCTGGTCCTCGCTCGATCAGGCAGTGGTGCTGCCCTATGTGACGGTGAGCCGCCACGCCCGGCTGACCCGGGTGGTGATCGACCGCGGCGTGGTGATCCCCGAGGGGCTGATCGTGGGCGAGGACCCGGTCGAGGACGCCAGATGGTTCCGCGTCAGCCCCGGCGGCGTCACGCTCATCACCCAGGCGATGCTGGACCGCCGCGCGGGCAAGGCATGAGCGTGACCACGGCTCGCCCGGTCCTCGCCGTCGCCTCGGAATGCGCGCCCCTGGTCAAGACCGGGGGCCTTGCCGATGTCGTGGGCGCGCTGCCCCAGGCGCTGGCGGCCGAAGGCTGGGCCATCCGCACCCTGATCCCTGGCTATCCCCGCGTCATGGCCGCCCTGAAAAAGCCCAAGGCGGTGATGGTCCTGCCCGACCTGCTGGGCGTGCCGGCGCGGGTGCTGGCGGCGCCGGTGGCGGGGCTGGACCTGCTGATCCTCGACGCGCCCGCGCTCTATGACCGCGAGGGTTCGCCCTATCTCGACGCGGCAGGCCATGACTGGACCGACAACGACCTGCGTTTCGCCGCGCTGGGCAAGGCGGCAGCGCTGATCGCGGCCGGGGGGATCGCCGGCTGGCGGCCCGAACTTCTGCATCTGCACGATTGGCAGGCGGGTTTCGCCCCGGTCTATCAGCGGCTTCTGGGCGCGACCCAACCTTCGCTGATGACGATCCACAACATCGCCTTCCACGGGCTGACCGGCGCCCATCGCCTGACCGCGCTGAAACTGCCGGACGAGGCCTTCACCCTCGACGTGGCCGAGTTCTACGGCCATCTCTCGGCGCTGAAGGCGGGGTTGACCGGGGCGACGGCGATCAATACCGTCAGCCCGACCTATGCGCAGGAACTCTGCACACCCGAATTCGGCATGGGGCTGGAGGGGCTGATCCGGGCCCGTGCCGCCGATATGTCGGGGATCCTGAACGGCATCGACACCCGGAGCTGGGACCCGACCAGCGACCCGCTCATTTCCCCCTTCGCGACCCCCGCCGCCAAGGCGGCCAATACCCGCGCGCTCAGGGCCGAATTCGGCCTCGCCCCCGCCGAGGGGCCGCTGGCCGTGGTCGTCTCGCGGCTGTCGGACCAGAAGGGGCTGGACCTGCTGCTGACTGCCCTGCCCGCGCTGGTCGAGAATGGCGGGCAACTGGCGATGCTTGGCTCGGGCGACCGGCGGCTGGAAAACGCCTGGCTCGCCGCCGCCGCCGCCCATCCCGGCAAGGTGGCTGTCCGCGTGGGCTATGACGAGGCGCTGTCGCACCGGATCTATGCCGGCGCCGATGCGGTGCTGGTGCCCTCGCGGTTCGAGCCCTGCGGACTGACGCAGATGTACGGGCTGCGCTATGGCGCGGTGCCGGTGGTGGCACGGACCGGCGGGCTGGCCGACACGGTGATTCACGCCAATGCCGCGGCGCTGGCCGCGGGCTGCGCCACCGGCATCGTCCACGACCCCCACAGCGCCGAGGCCCTGGCCCAGGCCCTGCGCCAGCTCTGCGCGCTCTGGGCCGACCGCGCCGTCTTTCGCAAGATCCAGAAGAACGCCATGAAACACCCGGTCGGCTGGGAAGCCAGCGCGCCGCTTTATGCCGCGCTCTACGCCCGCCTCGCCGCCCTCCCGCAGGAGCCCGCATGACCCTGACCATCGAGCGCGGCCGCCACGACCGCATCGGCGCCACTTTCGACGGCGACGGCGTGAATTTCGCCCTCTTCTCGGAACATGCCACCGCCGTGGACCTGTGCCTCTTCTCGCCCGACGGCATGCGCGAGACGCACCGCCTGCGTCTGCCCGAACGCACGGGTTATGTCTGGCACGGCCGCGTCTCGGGCCTGTTTCCCGGGCAGCAATACGGCTACCGCGTGCACGGCCCCTACGCGCCCGAGGAAGGGCACCGCTTCAACGCCAACAAGCTGCTGCTCGACCCCTATGCCAAGCGCCTGACCGGGCATCCGCGCTGGTCGGATGCGGTCTTCGGCTACAACCCCGGCGCCAAGACGCAGGATCTGACCTTCTCGACCCGCGATTCTGCCCGCTTCATGCCGAAATGCGTGGTCGAGGATCCCAGCTTCTATTGGGGCAACGACCGCCCGCCCGCCAAGCCTGCCAACGAGACGATCATCTACGAGGCGCATGTGAAGGGGCTGACCCAGCTTTCCGGCGTGGTCAATGCGGGCAAGTTCCTGGGTGTGGCCTCGGACCGGATCATCGACCATCTGGTCGATCTGGGCGTGACCGCGATCGAACTGCTGCCGGTGCAGAGCTTCCTCAACGACCGCTGGCTGATCGAGAAGAAGCTGACGAATTACTGGGGCTATCAGACGCTGGGCTTCTTCGCCCCCGACCCGCGCTATCTGGTCAATGGCCAGATCAACGAATTCCAGCACATGGTCGCGCGCCTCCATGCCGCCGGGATCGAGGTGATCCTCGATGTGGTCTACAACCACACCTGCGAAGGCTCGGAACTGGGCCCGACGCTCAGCTTCCGCGGCATCGACAACCGCAGCTATTACCGCCTCGCCCCCTATCCGCGGCATTACATCAACGACACCGGTTGCGGGAACACGCTGAACCTCGATCATCCCATGGTGCTGAGGATGGTCATGGACAGCCTGCGCTATTGGGTCGAGGTGATGCATGTGGACGGCTTCCGCTTCGACCTCGCGTCCACGCTGGCCCGCGACGATGCGGGGTTCCAGCCGAACTCGGCCTTCTTCGCGGCGATCCGGCAGGACCCGGTGCTGAACCGCGTGAAGCTGATCGCCGAGCCCTGGGACATCGGCCCCGGCGGCTATCAGCTGGGCGCCTTCCCGCATCCGTTCCACGAATGGAACGACAAGTTTCGCGATGGCGTGCGCCGCTTCTGGCGCCGCGATGCGCGCCCGGCGCCGGAACTCGCCGCCCGGATCACCGGCTCCGCCATCCAGTTCGACCATTCCGGCCGCGGCGCAACCAGCTCGATCAACTTCCTGACCGCGCATGACGGCTTCAACCTGATGGATCTGGTCAGCTACAACCAGAAGAACAACATCGCCAATGGCGAGGACAACCGCGACGGCCATTCCGAGAATTACTCGGACAACATGGGGCACGAGGGGCCGACCGACGATCCGCAGATCCTGCAGGCGAGGGCGCTGAGGCGGCGCAACCTGATGGCCACGCTGCTCCTCAGCCAGGGCACGCCGATGATCCTGGCCGGTGACGAGATGGGCCACAGCCAGCAGGGCAACAACAACGCCTATTGCCAGGACAGCCCGATCTCCTGGCTGGATTGGGGCAAGATGGATGCCGACATGCTGGCCTTCACCCGCCGCCTGATCCAGTTCCGCAAGAACCACCCGATCCTGCGCCAGAAGCTGTTCCTGCATTCGAAGGCGCGCTCCTCGGACGGCAAGGCGGATGTCCTCTGGTGGCACCCCGAGGGGCGGCGCATGACGCCCGCCGATTGGGAGGACCCGGCGCTCAGCCATGTCTGCGTCGAATTGCGCACCGCTTCGGGCACGCCCGCCTATGCCGATCTGGAAGATGCGATCTTCCTCGTCTTCAACGCGGGCGGGCAGCTTGACGTGACCCTCACCCCCGCCCCCGATGGCAAGGCCTGGTCGCGGCGCATCAACACCTATGCCCCGACCGCCCCGCATGAGCGGATCCTCTCGGGCAAGCTGGTGGTGCCCGCGCATTCCGTCTCGGCCCTGGTTCTGGAAAACCTGCGATGAGCGACCTGGACGATGCCTGCCGCGCCCTTGGCCTGATCTGGGTCTACCGCGATGGCGCTGGCCGGATGCAGGAGGCGCCCGAGGAAAGCCGCCGCGCCGTGCTGGCGGCGCTGGGCCAGGGCAATGCCGAAGCCGCGCTGCCCGTGGCGCTGCAACGCTCGACCTCGCGGGCCATTCCGGCGGGCGCGCCGACCGATTGGGGGCCGGGCCCCTGGGTGATCCTGACCGAGGACGGTGGCGAGATCCGGGGCGAAGGTCCGCTGCCCGCCCTGCCGATGGGCTATCACCGCATCCTGCATCAGGGCTGGACCGTGCACCTGCTGGCCGAACCCCCGCGCCTGCCGATGCCGCCCCGCCGATGGGGCGTGACCCTGCCGCTCTTTGCGCTGTGGGAGGGGGCCGAGGCCGGGATGGGCACCTATCCGCAACTCGGCGCGCTGGCCGAAGGGCTGGCGGGCCACGGTGCCGCCTTCCTCGGCATCAATCCGATCCATGCGGGCTTTCCCGCCGATCCCGGCAATTACTCGCCCTACGCCCCCTCGCACCGCCGCCGCCTGAACACGATGCATGTGGAAACCGGGCTGAAACTGCCCGAAAGCGGCGCGCTGATCGATTACGCCCGCGCCATCCGCGCCCAGCGCGCGGCGCTGGAAGAGGCCTTTGCCGAGTTCCACGGCGATCCCGATTTCGAGGCCTGGCGCGGCGAGGGCGGCGCGGCGCTGGAGGAATTCGTCACCCATCAGGCGCTGAGCGAGGTGCACGGCGCCTATTGGGGCGGCTGGCCGCTGGCCTATCAGGACCCCCGCAGCGCCGAGGTTCAGACCTTCGCGCGCGAGCGCTGGCAGCGGCTGCGGTTCCACGCCTGGGCTCAATGGCAGGCCGAGATGCAGCTGCACGACGCACAGATCCGCGCCCGCTCGGCCGGGATGAACTTCGGGCTCTATCTGGATATCGCCGTGGGCACCCATCCCCATGGGGCCGAGACCTGGGCCGAGCGCGGCTCCTTCGCACAGGGCGTCAGCCTCGGCGCACCGCCCGATCTGCTGGGTCCCTCCGGCCAGCGCTGGGGCCTGGCACCGCTGCGCCCCGATGTGCTGCGCGCCACCGGCTACGCGGCCTTTGCCCAGACACTCCGCGCCCAGCTCAAATTCTGCGGGCTGCTCAGGATCGACCATATCCTCGGCCTCGAACGCAGTTTCTGGCTGCCCGACGGCTTGCCCGGCCTCTATGTCACCATGCCGCGTGAGGAGCTGCTGGCCGTCCTCAGGATCGAGGCGACGCGCGCCGGGGCCTCGGTCATCGGCGAGGATCTGGGCACCATCCCCGAGGGGCTCAGGGCCGCGCTCGACGCCTCGGGCGTGATGGGCTGCCGGGTGGCGATGTTCGAACGGGATTGGGAGGGCACCCGCGATTTCCTGCCGCCCGAGGCTTATACGCCGACCGCGCTGGCCTCCTGGGCGACGCATGACCTGCCGACCTGGGCCGGCTGGCGCCAGGGCCGCGACATCGACTGGCGCGCGCAACTGGGCGAGGTCCCCGACGAACCCGCCGCGCGCGCGGCCCGCGCCGCCGAGGTCGCGGCCTTCGACGCGCTTTCGGGCGGGTCGGACCTTTCGGCCATGCACCGCCACCTCGCCCGCACCGCGAGCCATCTGGTCGCCGTCCAGGGCGAGGATCTGGCGGGCGCCGTCGAGCAGGCTAACTTGCCCGGTACGATCTACGAACACCCGAATTGGTGTCGCCGCCTGCCTTTGCCGCTGTCGGGCCTCATTTCCGCCCCGAGCCTCGACCAGACCGGCGCCATCATGGCCGAAGCCGGAAGGACCTGACGAATGACCACGATCACCCGCATCGCCACCCAGCCCATCGCCGGCCAGAAGCCCGGCACCTCGGGCCTGCGCAAGAAGACCCGCATCTTCATGCAGCCCGGCTATCTGGAGAATTTCGTGCAGTCGATCTGGGACGGGATCGGCGGCATCGAGGGGCAGACGCTTGTCGTCGGCGGCGACGGGCGCTTTTTCAACGACCGCGCTATTCAGACGATCCTGAAGATGGCCGCCGCCTCGGGCGCGGCCAAGGTCATCGTCGGCCAGAACGGGTTCCTGTCGACCCCTGCCGCCTCGCACCTGATCCGGGTGCGGGGGGCGGATGGCGGGGTAATCCTGTCTGCCAGCCACAATCCGGGCGGGCCGGACGAGGATTTCGGCATCAAGTACAACACGGCGAATGGCGGCCCCGCGCCCGAAAGCGTCACCGCCGCCATCTTCGCCGCGACCGAGGCGATCGGGCACTACGATATCCTCGAGGCGGGCGACCTGGACCTGTCCGCCATCGGCACCGCCTCGCTGGGTGAGATGACGGTCGAGGTCGTGGACCCGGTCGCCGAATACGCCACGCTGATGGAAAAGCTCTTCGACTTCCCGGCGATCAGGACCCTGCTGGCGGGCGGGTTCCGCCTGCGCTTCGACGCCATGCACGCGATCACCGGCCCCTATGCGGTCGAGATTCTGGAAAAGCGCCTCGGCGCCGCGCCGGGCTCGGTGGTGAACGCCGTGCCGTCCCCCGATTTCGGCGGCGGGCATCCTGATCCGAACCCGGTCTGGGCCAAGGACCTGATGGAGGCGATGTACGCCCCCGACGCGCCCGATTTCGGCGCCGCCTCGGACGGGGACGGCGACCGCAACATGATCGTCGGCAAGGGGGCCTATGTGACGCCCTCGGATTCGCTGGCGGTGCTGGCGGCGAACGCCCATCTGGCGCCGGGCTATGCCGGCGGGCTGAAGGGCGTCGCGCGCTCGATGCCGACCTCGGGCGCGGTGGACCGGGTGGCGGCGGGCATGGGCCTGCCCTGCTTCGCCACGCCGACCGGCTGGAAATTCTTCGGCAATCTGCTCGACGCCGGGATGGCCACGCTCTGCGGCGAGGAATCGGCCGGGACCGGCAGCGACCATGTACGGGAAAAGGACGGGCTCTGGGCGGTACTCCTGTGGCTCAACATCCTGGCCGTGACCGGAAAATCGGTGGCGCAGGTGATGGAGGACCATTGGGCCGAATTCGGCCGCACCTATTATTCGCGCCACGATTACGAGGCCATCGACACCGAGACCGCCAACCGGCTGGTCGAGGATCTGCGCGCCGACCTGGGCGGGCTGACCGGCTGGACGCATGAGGGGCTGGTGATCGAGGAAGCCGAGGACTTCGCCTATACCGATCCGGTGGATGGCTCGGTTTCGGCCCATCAGGGATTGCAGATCCGCTTCCGGGGCGGCGCGCGGGTGGTGCTGCGGCTTTCGGGGACCGGAACCGAGGGCGCGACGCTGCGGGTCTATCTGGAGCGCTTCGACGACAACGATTTCGGCCAGGATCCGCAGGCGGCGCTCGCCCCGGTGATCGCCGCGACCGAGGCGCTGGCCGGGATCGGCAAGCGGACCGGTCGCAGCGGGCCGGATGTGATCACCTGAGACCGGGAAAGCTGTCCCATGCATGGGACAGCACCCTGCCCTGAGACTTATCAAGGGCTTGGTGGGTGCGTTTAACCTTTTGGCAACCCGTCCCACGCGCCATGGCCGGGACAAGGGACCGCGGGGCTTGCCCCCGCCGGCGCGGCGAGTGGCCCCCCTTGCGGGGGGTCCGAGCCGCGCCGCCCCTTCAGACCGCCGGCACCCTGACCACGATCCCGTCGATCTGCGGCGCCATTTCCAGCTGGCAGGAGAGCCGCGAGCAACCCAGCCGCGGGGCGTCGGTCGCGTCGAGCATCGCCTCCTCGAAATCCGAGGGGGTGCCGGCCGCGTCCTGCCAGCCCTCCTCGACATAGACATGGCAGGTGGCGCAGCTCATCGTGCCGCCGCATTCGCCGATGATCCCGGGCACATTGCCGGCAACCGCCGCTTCCATCAGCGACAGGCCGGGCTTGACCTCCAGCGCGATCTCGCGCCCGTCGGGCAGGATCCAGGTGGCTTTCATCGCGTCCCCCTCAAACGAACCAGATGGCGAAATCGCGGGCGCCCTCGGGCGTCATGTCCCTGGTCTTGTCGACCTCGACCCGCTTCATATGGATGTGGTGGGCGCAATACTCGGCCCCCATCGCCGCGACCAGCGCGCCATCCGCCTCCAGGTCGTCCAGCGCCCCAGTCAGCGTTTCGGCCACGCCGTATTCCGCGCTCTGGCCCGTGAAGCAATCGCCGGTCTCGGCCGGCGGCAGCGGATAGCCCTGTTCGTAGCCCAGAAGTGCCGCCTGCAGGACAGCGGCGACGGCCGCGTAGGGATTGGCCGAGGCATCGGCCATCCGGTGTTCCAGCCGCGCCTTCTTGCCGCCCTCGCCCGAGACGCGGGTGGTGACGCCGCGGTGATCCTCGCCCCAGTTGCACCAGAAGCCGGACATGGTGGCGGGCTGCAGCCGGGCGTAGGAATTGACCGACGGCGCGATCAGCCCGGCCAGCCCCTTGTGGTGCTTCATCCAGCCCGCAACGCAGCCCCGCATCAGGTCGTTCATCGCCGCGATCCCGCCTGTCTCGCCAGTGGCGAAGGCGTTGTTGCCCGCCTTGTCGGCGAAGCTGAGGTTGATATGCATGCCCGAGCCGCCGCGGTCAAAGAAGGGTTTCGGCAGGAAGGTCAGGATGACCCCCTTGCGATAGGCGACCTCGCGGGCGAGTTGGCGGAACATCACCATCTCGTCCACCGCATCCAGCGCCTCCTCGAAGGCGAGGGTGAATTCGTATTGCGGCGTGTCGTATTCGGTGGTGACCAGTTCCAGCCGGAAGCCCGCGGCCTCGGCCGTTTCCCAGATGGCATCGGTGAAGCCCAGGGGATCGTTGAAAGGCCCGCCGCCATAGACATGCCCGCCCGGCACGTCATAGGGCGTGAGGCTGCCATCCTCGGCCCGGGTGAAGGCGAAGGCCTCCAGTTCCAGCCCGACCTTGGGGGTCAGCCCGTGCTTCTTCCAGCCGGCGATCGCCGCTTTCAGCGTGGCGCGGCCGGCGATCGGGATCAGCCGGTCGTGGCGGTCATAGAGGTCGCCCGTGACCATATGCACGCCCGGCTCCCAGCCCGGGCGGATGTCGGGGGCGTCCCAGCGCAATTCCATGTCGGGCAGCCCCTCCAGACAGGCGGTGCCGGGCGCATCGACGATCAGGTCCTTGTCGTAATGGACGGCAAAACAGGGCTGGGCGAAACGGGTCGCCCCCGCGCCGATCTTTTCCTGCGGCAGGTACTTGCCCCGCAGGATCGAGAGGTGATCGCACCAGACGGGGCGAAGGCGGTCGCGCATATCGTTAACTCCCTGTTTGTCTTATCGTCGCGGCTCCGGGGTTCGTTACGCCCCGGGCGCGCGTTTCGTGGATCTTTGTCTTTCAGGCGCGGGTCACATGGACCGGCAATTCCTTGATCCCGCCCACGAAATTCGAGCGCAGGAATTTCTGCGGTCCCGCCGGCTCGATCCCCCTGATCCGCCGGGCCAGTTCCTGAAACAGTACCCGCACCTCCAGCCGCGCCAGATGCATGCCCAGGCACAGATGCGGCCCCCCCTGCCCGAAGCTCAGATGCCGGTTCGGGGTCCGTGCCAGATTGACGCGGAACGGATCCTCGAAGACCGCCTCGTCCCGGTTGCCGCTGATGAACCAGTAAAGCACCTTGTCGCCCGCCCGGATCGTCTTGTCATGCATCTCATGGTCCCGCGTGGCGGTGCGGCGGAAATAGAGCGCGGGCGTGGCCCAGCGGATGATCTCGTCGGGCGCCGTGTCCCAGATCGCGCCCTCCTGCATCTGGCCCAGCAGTTCCGGCTGATGCGCCATCGCCTGGATGCCGGCGGCGATGGAATAGCGCGTGGTGTCGTTCCCGGCCGCGACCAGCAGGCAGAAGAAGTTGCGGAATTCGGTTTCCGAGATGGTGCTGCCATCGGGACCCGGTTGCAAGATCAGATGCAGCACGCCCTCGGTATCGCCGCGCGCCGCCTTGTCGGCCATCAATTGCTTTGCGTAGTCATAGAGTTCCGCACCGGCGGGCGAGTTGAAGGGCATGAGCCGATAGGCATCGGTCGTCATGCGGTCCAGCACGTGATCGGTGAAATCGGGGTCGGTATTGGCGATGAGCGCATCGCCCTTTTCCACCAGCCAGGGCAGATCCGCATCCGGCGTGCCGATGATCCGGCCCAGCATGCGCATCGGCAATTGCCGGGCGATGGCCTTGGTGGCGTCGAACGTGCCCTGCTCCAGCGCCTCGTCCAGGATCTCGTCGCAGAGGTCGCGGATCTGGCCCTCGAACCCGGCGACAACCGGCTTGGAAAAGGCCTTGGCGACCTTGACCCGGGTCATCGAATGCTCGGGCGGGTCGGTTTCCTGAAAGGTACGCCGGGCCAGATATTCCTCGTAGCTCTGATCCTCCATGCGGATCCCCCGGGCCGAGGACATCAGATCCGCCTGCCGGTTCAGCGCCAGGATATCCTCGTTGCGGGTGACCGACCAGAAGCCCTGCCCGCCGTCCCACTCCGTCCAGGACAGAGGATCCTCGCGCCGGAGGCGGGCAAATGTGTTGTGCGGCGGGCCGTCCGTGAAGGTGTCGTGCGAGGTCAGATCGGCGTGTCCGTCGTCGGTCGGTGTCCAGATGGTCATGCGACTCTCCTTGAATGCCCCGCCCAATATGTATATTATTGGACTTGCAACGTATGCAAATGGAAAATTCATGCATATCGCCTTTCTGGACACCAACATCGACCGATCCGCGCTGGCCGCCCGCCATCCCGGCGAGGTGGACAAGTTCCGCACCCTGATGGGACCGGCGGCCCCCGGCTGGACCTATGCCGATTTTCGCGTGACCGAAGGGCATTTTCCCGCGGCGCTGGCAGGGTTCGACGGGGTGATGATCTCGGGCAGCCCGGCCTCGGTCAACGATCCGACGCCCTGGATGGCGCGGCTGGAGGCGGTGATCCGCGAGGCGGTCGCGCAGGGCGTGCCCGTCTTCGGCGCCTGCCTCGGCCATCAGGCGGTGGCCAAGGCGCTGGGCGGCCGGGTCGGGCGCAATCCACAGGGCTGGGTGCTGGGCCGTGTCGAAAGCCGGATCCACGACCCCGCCCCCTGGATGGCGGGCGCCGGGCCCCGGATCGCCCTGCATGCCGCGCATAACGAACAAGTGCTGACCCTGCCCCCGACCGCCCGGGTTCTGGGCGGGACGGACGCCACGCCCTATGGCCACCTGGCCTATGGCGCGCGGGTCTTCACCACCCAGTACCACCCGGAACTGACGCGGGATTTCATGCTGGATCTGGTGGGCGAAATGACCCCGGGCCTCGATGCCGCCATCGCCCGCACCGCGCGGGAATCGCTCGCCGCCCCCGTGGACGACGCCCGGATGGCGCGTTGGATCGCCGCTTTCTTCCACCAGGCGCGGGGCTGAGGCGGGCCAAGCGTCGACGTGAAGCACGGCCCGCGCGCGAAAGCGCAAGGGCCGATCCCGCCACCTGTTGCCGAGAGCGCAAGGGGATGTCGCCTGGGGGGCCGCGCCGACACGGATCGCCGCGCCCGTCCGGCGGCGGACCGCCCCCTCACAACAGGAACGCGGGCAGCGCCCCTAGCCCAGCGCCGCCAGCAGATCCATGGCCGTGACCTGATCGAACTGCACATGCTGGCGCATTGCCGCCTCGGCGGCCTCGGAATCGCGCGCGACGATCAGCCCGGCAATCGCCCGGTGATCGCGGGCCGAGGCCTCGATCGATCCCGCATAGCGATAGCGCGCCCGGTAATAGGCCATCAATTTCCGCGCGTTGGTCTTGATCATGTCCAGCAGGAACGGATTGCCCGCGCTCTCCGCCACCGCGGCATGGAAGCGCAGGTTCAACTGGTAATAGGCATCGGGCTCGGCCTCGCCCCGGGTGGCGAAATGCGCCTCGCAGGCCGCCGTCGCCTCCTCCAGCGCCGCGGCCCCCGACGCCGAAAGCCGCCGCGCCGCCAGCCCCGCCGCCTGCCCCTCGAGCTTGGCATGAACCTCGAGGATCGCCAGGAATTCGGTCAGCGTCGGCTTGAACACGACCGCGCCCTTGCGCGGCAGGCGGCGCACCAGCCCGGTCGCCTCGATCTGCATCAAGGCCTCGCGCACCGGGGTGCGCGAGACGCCGAAATGCTGGACCAGCGCCGCTTCCTCGATCTCGTCGCCGGGGTTGAGGCGGCCTGTGTCGATCCAGTCATGCAGCGTCCGCAGGATGGTTTCCGTCTGGCTGGCCATGAAATGCACCCCGGGTTGAGGCTATCCGTATACACACCGCGGCGTCCTTTGTGCAATCCCGGACCCGCTCCTGCCCCCTTGCGCCGCCCCCCGCGCTTGGTTATTGCTGCGCCCACGGACAGTTGGCCGAGTGGTCGAAGGCGCACGCCTGGAAAGTGTGTAGGCGGGGAACCGTCTCGAGGGTTCGAATCCCTCACTGTCCGCCATTTACCCTCGCGAAAGCGTTCTCTCGATCTGGCTACGAGCGGATTTTCCCCTTGTTTTCGAGTGTTATGCGGGACGTATTGTTGAGCGGTCCCGGTGCCAAGAGCCTCGGAAGCAGTACCTCAGGGCCGACACTCTCCGGAACTATTGACTTGGCGGACCAAGGTTTAGCCTTCGCGAGCCTTTGAATCATTAATCTCTAAATCAACGCGAAGCTGTTGACTTCGAGGACAGCGGCGGCGGCCTGAGACGGAACGGCAATCGAGCCTTCACCGACGAGGCGACACCTCACTGTCGCTCCGCCGCGTGGCACTTGACCTCACCCCCGGGGAGCAGCGCGGATAAGGTTGGCAACCAACCACCTGTCTGTCTTTGATCGGCGCTCAGAGTCCGACTTCTTCTTTTCCTGGTGGCTCTGCTGCAGCTTTGACCGTGCGTGCCATCACCAGTTGCCACGTATCGGCCCAATGCGTCGAAAAGGCATGCAGCGCCTCAGGACTATGAGCCGGGTGTCCACCGAAGACCTCATCGATATGCAGGCACATCTGATACACCTTCCGCGACTTCTGTCGTGCCCATTGCGTGGGATCCGTCATCACCACGGGCTGAATGCCGCGCGCGTAGCTCTCGATGATCTTCGATGGCGAACTGTAGATCAGCCGCGCAGTCGAGATCGGCAATAGTACGGATTCACACTTTGAAAAGATCCGGTCAGTATCTTCGTTCCGCCAAGGGAACACGACCTCGAGGTCCGGCAAATCCGGGTCGGGCAGGTCTATATCCCGCGAGGTTGCAATCAAGACGCGAACACCACGCTCCTTTGCCTGTTCGAAGAAATGTGGAAAGCCATCCCGCATCCACTGGCTCTCGATATTGCCGATGATGCCAATGGTATGAGTGCTTGATCGCGAAAGCTTCGTAGGTTGCTCTCGGCCCTTGATCGGCAACGGCACATAATGGGTTCGGGCTCTGATAGCCCGGCTTGACGGAGCGTGGTCGGCGAAAGCTTCATCAATTACGAAGATATTGCCGACGGACCGCTTGACGATCCACGACGCCAGATAGAACGGCAGCCACCAGAACCACCAGTTCCGGGTGACGTACTTCAAGCAACCGGGATAACTGTCCATGATCCACAAATCGCAAGGGATGCGATGGCGCGCAAAAGTCGCGATGGCGAACAACTGCGACAGGGACCCGTTTAAATTCAACAAGCCCCGGTCGAAGGTTCCCTTCGCCAGCAGTTTGCCAAGTGTGCGGGCGTCCTGCAGCGTCTGCCGCAGGCTCCGAGCGTTCTCGAACAGCACCTTAACTTCCGCGCCGCTGTCGCGATAGCGGGCGGCAAGCTCACCGCTGGGATGCGAGCGCTCTGGAGAAACACAACTGACAAACAGCAGCTTCCGCGGCTTTCCTGTGTCGTTGTCACCGGTTGAGGGGTTTCGATCAGTCATCGGCATCCAGGAGTGTTCGCAGGTCCCCGATTTTTTCAGCGAGCAGAGTCGCATCGCCGCGCGTTTCGACGTTGAGCCGAAGCAACGGTTCGGTATTCGACCCACGCAGGTTGAAACGCCAGCGGTCGAACGACAGCGAAAGCCCATCGGTGTCGTCACGGGCGACGGATTTCGGGGCAAGTGCGGTCTCGACACGGGCGATTGATGCAGGCATGTCGGCGACACGGAAGTTGATCTCGCCCGATGACGGGAAGGCGGCGCGGCGAGCATCGACCAGGTCGGCCAGCTTGGCCCCGCGGCGGCTCATCAGATCGAGCACAAGAAGCCACGGAATCATTCCCGAATCGCAAGCCATGAAATCGCGGAAATAGTGGTGCGCCGACATTTCGCCGCCGTAGACTGCGCCGGTCTCTCGCATCACCTGCTTCACGAAGGCGTGGCCGGTGCGCGATTGCACGGGCTGGCCGCCAAGGCGGGTGACGATTTCCTGCGTGTTCCAGACGATGCGCGGATCGTGCACGATTTTCGCACCGGGTTCGCGAGCCAGAAACGCCTCCGCGAGCAGGCCGACAACATATTCGCCGGGAATGAACCGACCAGCACCATCGAACAGGAAACACCGATCGAAATCACCATCCCACGCAATACCGATATCAGCACCATTGGAGCGTACGGCCGTTGCCGTAACGGGCTGATTTTCCTCCAGCAGCGGGTTCGGAATGCCGTTGGGGAAGCGTCCATCGGGTTCGTGATGCATCCGAACGACTTCGAGGGCCGCGCCGCGAGATCGTAACTCAGCCAGCAAGGCATCAAAGGTCGGGCCTGCCGCGCCATTTCCAGCGTTGACGAGCAATTTCAGCGGGCGCAAGGCGTCCACGTCGATGAATGACAGCACGCAGTCCACATAAGCCGATCGCACCCCTTCGGAGGGCACAATCTTTCCAGGTTGCAGCGCGGCGTCAAACGTATTGGCTTCGGCGAGTTCCCTGACACGGGCTAGATCCGTTGCGGGATCCAGCGGAGCCGAACCGGCCTTCACCATCTTCATCCCGTTGTAGTCTATCGGGTTGTGCGAGGCAGTCACGCAGATGCCGCCATCAGCCCCAAGATGGCTGGTTGCGAAATACATTTCTTCGGTGCCGGACAGGCCAAGGTCAAGCACTGCGACCCCTTGAGACGTGAGCCCTTCGGCCACTGCGGCGGCCAAGCTCTCCGACGAAGCTCGCACATCGCGCCCCAGAACAACCCGCTGGGCGCCAAGGGCCACGGCAAAGCCAGCGCCAATTCGCCGCGCGATGCCCTCGTCAAGATCGACGCCAAGACGGCCGCGAATGTCATAGGCCTTGAAGCAGGTCAGCGATGTCATCCCTTCGCTCCCTGACCGCGTGCATAGACGTCCTCGTACCGGATGATGTCGTCTTCTCCGAGATAGGACCCCGTCTGCACTTCGATCAGCACCATGGGAACCTTCCCTGGATTCTTCATCCGGTGCTTTTCACCGAGCGGAATGTAAACCGACTGGTTCTCGCTCACGAGCTTCACTTCGTCGCCGATTGTAATCTCGGCGGTACCGGAGACCACAATCCAGTGTTCAGCCCGATGATGGTGACTTTGCAGGCTGAGGGCCGCCCCAGGGTGGACGTGAATGCGTTTCACCTGAAAACGGTCGCCGATGACCAGGCTTTCGAACCAACCCCAGGGACGGTGATCGACGGGAAAGCTCTCGGCCTGCCGCGCGCTTTTTGCCTTCAGCGCCGCCACCGCCTTCTTCACCTCCTGCGCTCGAGAGGCGTCGGCCACCAGCACGGCGTCAGGCATGGCCACGGCGATGATGTTTTCGAGGCCCAGCCCCACCAGTTCCACCCTATCGTCTTCAGAGCGCAGAAGGGTGTTCCGGCAGTCGATGGCGACGACATGCCCGGCGGTGGAAACGCCCGCCGCGTCCGGTCCACTTTCCCGCCAAACGGCGTCCCAGCCGCCCAGGTCGGACCAGCCCGCAGAGAAGGGCACCACGACAAGATTGTCCGCCCGTTCCATGACTGCGTAGTCGATCGAGACATTCTCGGCCGCGCTCCAAGCTTCCGGCTCAAGACGCAGGAAGCCGAGGTCGAGGGTAGCATCTGCCAGCGCCTGCTCCACAGGCTTCATGAGGTCAGGTGCATGGGCAGCGAACGCGGCCTTCATCGTCGCCACGGAGAAAAGGAAAATGCCCGCATTCCACAAGTGCCGCCCCGACGCGATCATCTCCTCCGCCCGGGTGGTATCCGGCTTCTCGACGAAGCGGACAAGTTCGATTGCCCGCCCACCGTCGCCGGGGGCATCGGCAAGCTCAAGGTAGCCATAGCCCGTTTCTGCATGAGTAGGAGTAATCCCGAACGTCACGATCTTACCGGCCTGCGCCGCCTGGACACCCGTCTCGACCGCCGCACGGAAGGCTGCGGCGTCGGGCACCACATGGTCCGACGGCGCCACCAGCATCAGGGCATCCGGATCCTGCCGTTCAAGCCACAATGCCGCCGCGAGGATTGCGGGCCCGGTGTTGCGCATCTCGGGTTCGATCAGGATCGCGCCCGGCCTGATGCCGACCTCGGCCAGTTGCTCGGTGACGATAAAGCGGAAATCGGCATTCGTCAGAACAAGCGGCGGCGCATAGCCTGGCCCGCTCAATCGCCGCGCCGAGGCTTTGAAGAGGGTTTCCTCCCCGACCAGCGGAACGAACTGCTTCGGGTATGACTTTCGTGACAAGGGCCACAACCGCGTGCCGGAGCCGCCGGAGAGCAGAACAGGAGTGATCATGTCAATTCCTTGGTAATCGAAATGTAAGTGTCAGGACACGTTTCTGCAGACAGGCCGCCTATTTCATCCGCAGGCCGACTTCGCCCTGATCGAGGAACCATGCATAGGTGCTCTCGATCCCCGTCTCCAGCGCGATCGTCGCCTCCCAGCCGAGACGGGACAGTCGACTGACATCCATCAGTTTCCTGGGGGTGCCATCTGGCTTGGTCGCGTCAAAGGTGAGACGCCCTTTGAAGCCGGTCACGCGGGCAACGGTTTCAGCAAGCTCGCGGATGGTCACATCGGTGCCGGTGCCCACATTGATATGGCTCAACATAGGCTGAACCTCGCGCGCAAGAATCTCGCGGTTGAGATCGAGCACGAAGAGACAAGCGTCAGCCATATCATCCACATGCAGGAATTCCCGCATCGGCGTACCGGACCCCCAGACCACCACCTCGTCAATCCCGGCGCGCGCCGCTTCGTGAAACCGGCGGATGAGCGCGGGCAAGACGTGCGAGTTCTCCGGGTGGAAATTGTCACCCGGACCGTAAAGGTTGGTTGGCATCACAGAGCGGTAGTCGGTTCCATACTGCCGGTTGTAGCTCTCGCAAAGCTTGATGCCCGCAATCTTGGCGATGGCATAGGGCTCGTTGGTGCTTTCCAGCAACCCTGTCAGCAAAGCATCCTCCCGCATCGGCTGGGGCGCCAGACGCGGGTAAATGCAGGAAGAGCCCAGGAATAGAAGCTTCTGAACCCCAGCTTCGTAGGCTTGGTGGATAATGTTCGCTTCCATCATCAGGTTATCATAGATGAACTCGGCCGGATAGGCGTTGTTGGCATGAATGCCACCCACCTTGGCCGCAGCGATGATCACCCGATCTGGCCTTTCGCTTTGCATGAAATCGCGCACTGCCGCCTGATCGATAAGGTCGAGCTCGGCATGCGTTCGGGTCAGGGTTTCCTGTCCTCGATCCTTGAGCTTCTGCAAAATGGCACCACCGACCATTCCGCGGTGACCTGCAACATACGTCCTCATCGCGAATCCCTTAATTGTCGATCGAAACCGGCAACTCCAACCCGTGCGCTTTCAGAAGTGCATGCCGCTTAGCGGATTTCAGGTCTTCGGATACCATCTCCGCGCACATTTCACGCGCGGTGATGTGCGGCTCCCAGTCGAGTTGCTTCTTCGCTTTGGCCGGATCGCCCAGCAAGGTCTCAACCTCTGCCGGGCGGAAATACCGCGGATCGATCCGCACGATCACATCGCCGGGCTTCACCTCGGGCGCTTTGTCCCCGGAAACCGCTTCAACGATACCGACCTCATCAATGCCTTCGCCCGCGAACCGCAGGGTAATCCCCAGCTCTTCGGCTGACCAATTAATGAACTCGCGCACCGAATACTGGACACCGGTCGCGATCACGTAATCCTCCGGCTGCTCCTGTTGCAGCATCAGCCATTGCATTCGGACGTAATCCTTCGCATGGCCCCAATCGCGCTTGGCGTCGATATTGCCCATGAACAAGCAATCTTCCAGGCCTTGTGCAATATTAGCCAAACCGCGTGTGATCTTGCGCGTCACAAATGTCTCGCCGCGACGCGGGCTCTCGTGGTTGAACAGAATGCCGTTGCAGGCATACATGCCATACGCCTCCCGGTAGTTTACCGTGATCCAATAGGAATAGAGCTTGGCCACCGCATAGGGGCTACGCGGATAGAAAGGCGTGGTTTCTCGCTGCGGCATTTCCTGAACCAAGCCGAACAACTCGGAGGTCGACGCCTGATAGAACCGGGTCTTTTGATCCAGGCCGAGGAAGCGAATCGCTTCCAGCAGCCGAAGCGTGCCGAGAGCATCGACGTCAGCGGTATATTCGGGGCTTTCGAAGCTGACAGCCACGTGGCTCTGGGCGCCGAGGTTGTAAATCTCGCAAGGTTCGACTTCGCGAATGATCCGCGTCAGGTTTGAGGTATCGCTCAGATCGCCGTAATGCAGCTTGAGCTTCGGGTTTGGTGTATGCGGATCCTGATAGATGTGGTCGATCCGCTGGGTATTAAAGAGCGAGGCGCGCCGCTTGATGCCATGAACTTCATAGCCTTTATCGAGCAGAAACTCAGCAAGGTACGAGCCATCTTGTCCCGTGATGCCTGTAATGAGTGCACGTTTTGTCATTGTTCTCTTTCGGTTCAGCTTTTCGTGAGGTGATTATGGATCAGGAGTACGAAGGGGGCGTCGGGCCTTTCGGTGTACAAGAAATTCATAGCTACGATCAAAGACAATCCTGATTAGATCAAAGATGGAAGGCACACGCATGCTTGCAGCAATCAAAGAACGGGTATCGAGAGGTCAGATAGATTGCGATCCGATGGACCAGGGTTGAGGCTCATTCTCCGGTACAGCAAGAAGGTGACACTTGTAACGGTGGAGACGGTGAAGAGGAAGGTCTTGAGGCACCTGCGATGACGGCCAGCTTCCTGTATCAGCCCTTCTATTGAGCGAACAGGGTCTCGAACCAGTGACAGCGCCGGTATCCTTGCTCGCCGATGCCAAACGCGCCCCCTTGCGGCCAAAGGCCATGGGCAGTTAGGCGTGTTCCGCTGCCCAACAGGTACTTCCTTGCCAGAAGTCGCTCCGACCCTATGAGCGAGGATCCGCTCGCCCATGGGCAGACAGTCGTGGGGCGGGATGCTTCCGGTCTCATCGCCGCCGTCCCCGGCTCTCGGCACGACTGTCAGCAGACGAAGCAAGGCGCCTGTCGCATCGTAGCACTCGGTGCTAGGCCCGCCGCTGGCTTCAACAATCATGTCGATTGATCTGCAGGTCATCGTTCCCCCTTGCGGCGCTTGGTCAGGCCCGCCAAGGCAAGATGTCGACCTTTCTGGCCGCAAGCGCAGAAAGAGTTCCTGCAACGGAGTCATTTGGCCAACAGCCTCAGGGAATTGGCATCATCCGGAGGCTCGATCTCCTTTTTCAGGACCTCTATCTCTTCTCTCAGCGCCTCATATTCCTCTATCTTTCGTCTCAGGAACGCATGGGTCAGCGCGGCTTTCCTGGCAACTCCCTTGGGCGTCAGGATATACGCGTAGCGCCGCTTGTCTTCGGCCGCGGTGAAGTTGCCTAACTTCACCAGCCCTTTTTCAATCAGAGCATTCAATACATAATGAATACCACCAACACTGACGCCGACGGCCTCTGCAAGCTCCCTCTGAGACATCTCGGAGTTTTCTCGCAAGAGTCGCAGAACGCGAAAATGCGTATCTTCTTGTAGTTTGATGCGCTTGCTGGTCATTCAGGAACTTCCTCACGCTACCGCACGCGGACGGCCCCCAAATCGCCTGGCTGTGTGCGAGGGTGGCGGAAGCAACCACCGCCATATCGTTCGAATTCGAGCGGTAGCAAATGCTGCATGAGCAAACAAGGGGGATATGCAAATTTTCAGGAAGACCATGCAACAGCTAACGTTGGAAGGGTCGCTGAACTTGGCGTGAGGGGCCCAGCCATCGCTCGGTCTCGTTCAGGGACCTCGGTATCAGGGCTCTCGCGCAGGAGTCTGATGGCCCGGCGCTTGGCCATTTTCCTGAGTCCCACACCCGGCAAGAGCGCCAGGAGATCAGGCCACATCAAAGCGTTACCGCCGGACGCCTGCGCCCTGCGGCGCCATTCCTCGTGCCAAAGGAAAGGGGCGGCCCGAAGGCCGCCCCGTCCCGTATCCCGCGGTGAACCGCAGATTACATCATGCCGCCCATGCCGCCCATGTCGGGCATCGCCGGGGCCGCGCCCTTGGGCTCGGGCTTTTCGGCGATCATGGCTTCGGTGGTGATCAGAAGACCGGCGATCGAGGCCGCGTCTTCCAGAGCGGTCCGGGTCACTTTGGCCGGGTCGATCACGCCGAACTTGAACATGTCGCCATATTCTTCGGTCTGAGCGTTGAAGCCGAAGTTCACGTCCGAGGATTCGCGCACCTTGCCGGCCACCACGGCGCCGTCGACGCCGGCGTTGTCGGCGATCTGGCGCAGCGGGGCTTCCAGGGCGCGGCGCACGATGGCGATACCCGCGTTCTGGTCGCTGTTCGCGCCGGTCATGCCTTCCAGCGCCTTGCCGGCCTGAACCAGCGCCACGCCGCCGCCGACGATCACGCCTTCCTGCACGGCCGCACGGGTCGCGTTCAGGGCGTCGTCCACGCGGTCCTTGCGCTCTTTCACTTCGATCTCGGTCATGCCGCCGACGCGGATGACGGCAACGCCACCGGCGAGTTTCGCCAGACGCTCTTGCAGTTTCTCACGGTCGTAGTCCGAGGTGGTTTCCTCGATCTGCTGACGGATCTGGGCCACGCGGGCTTCGATCTCGGCCTTCTCACCGGCGCCGTCGACGATGGTGGTGTTGTCCTTGTTGATCGAGATCTTCTTGGCAACGCCCAGCATGTCGATGCCGACATTCTCCAGCTTCATGCCCAGATCTTCCGAGATCACCTGGCCGCCGGTCAGGATCGCGATGTCCTGCAGCATGGCCTTGCGGCGATCGCCGAAGCCCGGGGCCTTTACGGCAGCGATCTTCAGGCCGCCACGCAGCTTGTTGACCACGAGGGTGGCCAGCGCTTCGCCTTCGACGTCCTCGGCGATGATCAGCAGCGGCTTTTGCGACTGGATCACGGCCTCGAGCAGCGGCACCATCGGCTGCAGCGACGAGAGTTTCTTCTCGTGCAGCAGGATGTAGCAATCTTCCAGATCGGCGATCATCTTGTCGGGGTTGGTGACGAAATAGGGGCTGAGGTAGCCGCGGTCGAACTGCATGCCCTCGACCACTTCGACTTCCGTCTCCATGCCCTTGTTCTCTTCGACGGTGATCACACCCTCGTTGCCGACCTTCTGCATCGCGTCAGCGATGAAGCGGCCGATCTGGGCCTCACCGTTGGCCGAGATGGTGCCGACCTGCGCCACTTCGTCCGAGTCGGCGACCGGGCGGGCAGCGCCCTTGATGGTCTCGACGACCTTGGCGGTGGCCAGGTCGATCCCGCGCTTCAGATCCATCGGGTTCATGCCGGCGGCGACGGCCTTCATGCCTTCACGCACGATGGCCTGCGCCAGAACGGTGGCGGTGGTGGTGCCGTCACCCGCTTCGTCGTTGGTGCGGGAAGCGACTTCCTTCACCATCTGCGCGCCCATGTTCTCGAACTTGTCCGAAAGCTCGATTTCCTTGGCGACGGTAACGCCGTCCTTGGTGATGCGCGGGGCGCCGAAGGATTTGTCGATGACGACGTTGCGGCCTTTGGGGCCCAGCGTGGTCTTGACGGCATCGGCCAGGATGTTGACGCCCTTCAGGATCCGGTCGCGGGCATCGGTCGAGAATTTGACTTCTTTGGCAGCCATGTTGGGTGCTCCTTAGGAATTTCGTTGAGGGAAGGGGGACAGGCTCAGGCGAGGATGCCGAGGATGTCGCTTTCCTTCATGATCAGCAGCTCTTCGCCGTTGATGGTGACCTCGGTGCCCGACCATTTGCCGAACAGGATGCGGTCGCCGGCTTTCACCGACATCGGGATCAGCTCGCCCGAATCCTTGCGCGCGCCTTCGCCGACCGCAACGATCTCGCCCTCGGCGGGCTTTTCCTTGGCGGAATCGGGGATGATCAGACCGCCCTTGGTCTTTTCGTCGCTGGCGACGCGGCGGACCGTCACGCGGTCATGGAGGGGTTTGAAAGCCATCTGTGAACACTCCCTAGGGTTCAGTGCGAATGGATCTTAGCACTCACTCAAGGCGAGTGCTAACGACGCCCTAGGTAGGCAGAGGTTTTCCGCCTGTCAACACTTGAAACCGAGGATTTTTTCGCAGTCGGGGCTCAGCCCCGAAGATGCTGCGACGCAGCGTGAAACGCCGCCCAGGCACCGGGGCACAGCGCCTCGATCTCGGCCTCCGACAGCGCCCCGCCGCCCGGATCGAAGGCCCGGATTCCGGCCCCATCGGCCAGCAGCAGCGCCACCGGCTCTTTCCGGCCCCAGCCCAGCAGGCGGGATTTCAGCCCCTCGACGCCGACCGAAGACCGGCTCAGCGCCGCGACCATCCTGCCCTGCGCCTCCACCGGGCTTTCCATCACCACAGGGCTCATCGCAGCCTCCAGACGAAGCGCAGCAGCACCGGCAGCAGGCGCGCCGGGACGACCGAAAGCACGATCTCGCCCTCGCCTTCCAGCGTCTGCCTATCAAAGAGCGGCAGCAGACGAAACCCGCGCCAGGGCAGCGCCTGCAGGATCCCGCTGGCCTTGCCCCAGAATTCGCCGGTCAGGGCCGGATCGCCCAGGCCAATCCGTACCTCGCCCCTGAGCCGGTCGATGCGCACGCATCCCAGCGCCTCGAGCCCCGCTCGGGCGCCCGCGCGCAGCATCTTGGCCGAGGGGCGGCGCTTCTTCGCGGCCGGTTTCGCGGCGTCGGGCTTTGGCCCCGTCGGCTTGCGCGCCCGCGCGCTGTCCAGCAGCGCCACGGGCACCAAGCCGCCCAGAAGGCCAAGCTCCACCCGATACCGCGGCGGATCGCTGCCAGCCACGGCCTGCAACCGCAGCGGCGCCAGCAACAGCGCCGCCACCAGCAGGAACACCCCGGCCAGCGCCCAAAGCATCATGCCTCGGGCTTGCCCTTGGCCTTCATCACCTTGGCAACGGTCGAGCCCACGGCCTCGGCCATCGTCGCCATGTCGCCGCGCACCGGCTCGACCCTTGCGCCGCCCGCGTCGATGATGATGGCGCCGACCGGACGGATGCCGCCGCCCGCCGCCGTCCCCATGCCGTTGCCGGTCTGGCCCGCGACCCCGCCGGTGCCCCCGCCCGCGCCGAAACCGAAGCCGTAGCTGACGATGGGAATCACCGTCGCGCCGTCGCGGTCGATGGGATCGCCCAGCACGTTCTTGGCGTTGAGCAGCTTTTCCAGCTCGTCCACGGTGCCCTTGAGCAGTTTCACCACGTCGTCCATGTGCCTCTCCTGTGCAGACAGCCCATTCTGGCGCATCCCGTGAGGCGCCGCCATGATCTGTGTCACTTGCCCGGAACGGCGCGCAGGGCTACGCCATCGGCATGTCGTTCGTGATCTCTCTCCTGCCCCTCCATCGCGGCACGCTGGCGCTCTGCGCCCTGCCCGCCTCGGCCGAGTCCCGGGCGGCCGTTCTGGATTTCGCTCCCGCGCTGATCCTGTCGCTGACGCCCGAGGACGAACTCGCCCGGCTCCACGCCGCCGACCTGCCGGATTGGTGCGCGGCGGTGGGGATCCCCCGCCTCGCCTTCCCGGTCGAGGATTTCCAGACCCCGCCCGAGGGGGCCGACTGGGCGGCGATCAGCGCCCCGGCGACGGCTGTGCTGAAGGACGGCGGCCGCGTTCTGGTGCATTGCCGGGGCGGGCTGGGGCGCTCGGGCATGGTGGCACTGAGGCTGATGATCGAGGCGGGCGAAGCGCCGGACGCGGCCCTGCGGCGGCTGCGCGCGGCCCGTCCCGGCGCGGTCGAGACCGAGGCACAGGAACGCTGGGCGCAGGGCTGAGCCCCCCTTGGCAGCCGTGGGACTCCTGCCAAAAGGTTAATCGCGCAACCCAAAGCCTTGGAATTGCTGATCCAGACCCCCTGTCCCATGCGTGGGACAACTCAGTCCGGCAGCGCCCCGTCCCAATCGGCAAGCCCCTTCCGACCCGCCTCGGTCAGCCCGTAGACCCCGGTCGCAACCCGCGCGAACCAGCCGTAATGATTGTCCGCCATGATCCGCGTGGCCCCCGGCACGCCGGTATCCCGCGCCACCGCCGCCCCTTTCGCCGCACCGTATTCCGCCAGATAGGCCGCGCATCTGAGCGCATCCTGCCGGTAGCCCGTCACCAGCCCGTGCCGAGTCGCGCCGCCGGCGTTCGGATCGCCTTGCCGGCGGGTGAATTCCTTTTCCAGCCGCGCCCGCTTCACCTTCGAGCCGCGCGGCGCATAGGGCCCGGGCTCGGCCAGAACCTCAACGAACCCGTCGCGCGCCCGCACGGTGATCAACCCCATCCCCAGCCTGCGGCAGAGCGCCGTATTCTCGACCAGCATCCGCCGCGCCTGCCGCCCCTCGGGGCGCAGCACCGCCAGATAGACCTGCGGCGACAGCGCCAGCCGGGCGATGCCCTGGTGGTAAAGCGCCAGCGAGAACTTGAGCTTCATCTCGACGATGACCGGATCGGCGCCCCCCATCGCCACCAGATCCGCCGCTCCGATCTCGCCCTTGACCGACAGGCCCCGGCCTTCGAAATGCGCCTTGAGGGGCGGGTAGAGATCGGCTTCGCGCATCACGGACATGACCTCAGATAACCCGGGCCGGAACCGCAGGGAAAGCCCCGGCGTTGTGCCTTCATGCTGACCGCGCTGATCGTCCTTGCCCTGGTTGCCGCAGCGCTCCTGATCGGGGCGGCCTGGGGCCTTTGGGCGCCGCTGCCCGAAAAGCTGGAGGGGTTTCTCATCGCGATGGCGGGTGGCGCGCTGATCGTGTCGATCATGTCGGAATTGGTGGAACGTGCCGCGCCCCAGATCCCCTGGCTGGTGCTGGCGGGCAGCCTGATAGCCGGCGCCTGCACCTTCGTGGCCCTGGACAAATTCATCAAGCGCAAGCTCGGCGCGGAATCGGGCGGCGGGCTGCTGGTTTCGGTCACGCTGGACGGCATTCCCGAGAACCTGGCGCTGGGCGTCGCGCTGATCGGCGCCTCGGGGCTGGAGGTGGCGGCGCTGGCGGGCTCGATCTTCCTGTCGAACCTGCCCGAGGCCGCGGGCGGTGCCAAGGGAATGCTGGAGGACGGCTATTCGAAGGCCAAGGTCTTCGCCATCTGGGCCGCGACCGCGGTGCTGCTGGTCGGGGCTGCGCTTCTGGGCAACCTGGCACTGGCGGGCGTGGCGGCGCCGGCGCTGGCGACGATCCGCGTCTTTGCCGCCGGGGTCGTCGCGGCCTCGCTCGCCATCGAGGTCTTTCCCAAGGCCTATGATCAGGACCGCTATGCCACCGGATTCGCAGTGGCGCTGGGTCTGGTGGCGGCGCAGGGGCTGGGGCAACTGGGGGGCTGAACCTGCGACCCCGGCGGCTAGTGACAAGCCCTGCCCCCGCGCCTATAAAACGCGCGCCAAATCGCCCCAGCCTGCGCATTCACGGGAAAACCCTCATGACGATCCAAGTTTTCGGCCACAAATCGCCCGACACCGACTCGACCGGCTCGCCCATCGCCTGGGCCTGGTATCTGACGCACAAGGGGACGCCCGCCAAACCCGTGCTGCTGGGCGAGCCGAACACCGAAGCCGCTTTCGTGCTGAAACACTGGGGGCTGGACAAGCCCGAGATCATCCAGGGCGTCGAGGCCGGGGCGCCGGTCGTCATCGTCGACACCAACAACCCGGCCGAACTGCCCGCCGACATCAACAAGGCCGATATCCGCGCCATCATCGACCACCACAAGCTGGTGGGCGGGCTGGAAACCAAGGGGCCGATCGACATCACCGTCCGCCCGCTGGCCTGCACCGCCACCATCATGGCCGACCTGATGGGCGACGACCTCGTCGCCGCGCCACGCGGCGTGAAGGGGGCGATGCTGTCCTGCATCGTCTCGGACACGCTCGAATTCCGCTCGCCCACAACCACGCCGCATGACAGGGCCGTGGCCGAGGCGCTGGCCAAGGATCTGGGCGTCGATCTGCATGCGCTGGCCGCGGCGATGTTCGAGGCGAAATCCGACGTCTCGGCCTTTTCGGACGCGGAACTGCTGCGGATGGATTCGAAGGAATACACCGTCGCCGGGAAGGAGCTGCGCGTCTCGGTGCTGGAAACCACCGCGCCCAAGGTGGTACTGGACCGCAAGGCGAGCCTGATGGACTCGATGGTGGGCGTCGCCAAGGAAGACGGCGCCGATCAGGTGCTGTTGTTTGTCGTCGACATCATCCGCGAGGAAGCGACGCTGCTGGTGCCCAACGCGCTGGTCAAGGAGATGGCCGAGAAGAGCTTCGGCGTCACCGTCACCGGCGATACCGTGGTGCTGCCGGGCGTGATGAGCCGCAAGAAGCAGATCATCCCGGCGCTGACCCTCTGACGGGGCCCGCGGGGGGCCAGCCCCCCGCACCCCCCGCCGGGAGGGTTTTGCACCCTCCCGGGCCCACCCGCAGGATATTTCCGGAACAAAGATGAAGGGGCGCCGATGTCACCGGCGCCCTTTTTCCTTTGCCGCGCGTGGGTTGCTTGCCCAGAAGCCCGCCTGTAGCCTGCGCCGAAACAAGACTCCGGGGGCAAGGGCATGGCGGGCACGAACTGGCGGGCGGTGGTGCTGGCCTATGCGATCGGCGTGATCGGCGCAGTGCAGGTGGGGCGGCTGGCGCCGGCCACCGAGGAATTGCGCGACGGGCTGTCGATGAGCCTGGCAAGCCTGGGCTGGGCGATCTCGACCATCACCCTGCCCTCGGCCTTGCTGGGGGTGGCGGCCGGGCTCTGGGTCAGGCGGCGGGGCGCCCGCCAGGCGCTGCTTCTGGGCGCCGGGCTGCTGGCCGTGGCGGCGCTGGCGGCGAGCGCGGCGCCGAATGCGCTGCTGCTGACTCTGCTGCGCGGGGTCGAGGGGATCGGCTATCTGGCCATCGTCGTCGCGGCCCCCACGCTGATGGCCGAACAGGCGCAGGGCCGCGACCAGCAGGCGGCGCTGGCGCTTTGGGGCACCTTCTTCACCTTCGGGCTGAGCCTGGCGGCCATGGCAGGGGGCGGGCTGTCGGTCGCCTGGGGCTGGCGCGGCTGGTTTGCCGCCAATGCGCTGCTGGTGGCTGGCGCGGCGCTGCTGGCGCTCCGTGCCCTGCCTCGCGCGCCGGAACCCGTGCAGCTCGCGCCCGGGGCGGCGCCGGAACGCGGCCGCCTGGGGGCCGCCGCCTGGCTGCTGGGGGCGGCGTTCCTGGGCATGACGCTGGTCACGCTGGCGCTGATGAGCATGATGCCGAGTTTCCTGATCGAGATGCGCGGCTTCACCCAGGCCGAGGCCGGGCGGGCCACCGGCCTGGTGGCGCTGGCGGCGATTGCCGGCAGCCTGTCCTATGGGCTGATCGGCAGCCGGATCCGGCCCGGACTGCTGATCGGGCTGGCGGGGGCGCTGCTGCTGCTCTGCGCCCTGCCTGCCTTCGATCCGCGGCTGGGGCTGGGCGCGGCCATGACGGCGGCGGTCATCGCGGTCTATGGGTCGGGCGTGCTGACGGGCTTCACCTTCGCCGCCGTGCCGCGCCTTGCCCCCTCGGCGGCCGAGGTCGGGCCGACCAATGGCCTGATCGCGCAACTGGGCAGCATCGGCGCCTTCCTCGGCCCGCCGCTGATCGGCGGGCTGGTCACGCGCTATGGCTGGCAGGCGCTGTCGCTTGCCATCATCGGCTTCACGCTGAGTTTTCTGATCCTGGGCTGGGCGGCGCTGAGGGCCGCTCAGAGGTAGGAGCGCTCGTCCAGGGCCTTGGCGATCTCGGCCCGGACCAGCTTGCGGACTTGCTGGGTGATGCGTTCGCCCAGTTGGCCCTTCAGCTCTTCGCGGACGATCTGGGCGACCAGGAGGCGCAGGGTTTCCTCGTCCAGAACCGTGTCTTCCTCGCCCGTCAGTGCCGCATCGTCATTCGGCGCGGCATGGAGGTAATCGGCGACATCCGCGGCGGGTTCGACCGCCGGTTCAGCGGCGATTTCCGCGCCGGGCTCTGACGCAGGCTCGGCGGCGGGGATGTCGGCCACGGGCGCCTCCCCACCAGGAAGCTCGGCCGGGGCGGCCTGATTGGCGACCTCGACCTCCTTGCCGCGATGGGCAAAGCTGAGCCGGCCGTAGAGTTCGGTCACGTTCGAGGCGCGCGGCGCCTCGCTGTCGGCGGCGTTGTCGCCCTCGAACTCGCTGGTGGCGAAGGCCGCTTCCAGCTCGGCGATCGTCGCCTCGAGCTTGCCGAAATCGGGGGCCGGGATGGCGACCTGCGCCTCGTCCGCCGCGGACTCGTCCTCGGGCGCCGCGTTGACGCGCTGGGCTTCGGTCAGGATCAGCCGCCCGGCTTCGGCACCCCGCCCGCCTTCCTGCGCGACCAGGCGACGGATCGACGTGAGAACGTCCTCAATCTCGCGATTGGTCATGGCGTCAGACATGGGGGGCCTCTGCTCGTTTTGAGACGAGGATAGCGCGGGAAGGCCCTCGAAACAATGGCGGATCGGCCGTGGCGTGACGCTCAGGGGGCCGAGTTGCGGTAGCGCCCCATGATCCGGTCCAGCGCCGCGCCCTGCGCCGAGGGCGTGCTGCCCGGGGTCGCATGCGGCAGGGTCGCGGAATAGGCCTCGACGTCATAGGTCGGGATCCCGAGATTGAGCGCCGAGACCGTCAGTTGACCCATCGATTCGAGCAGGCTGTAGGCCGCAAGCTGCACATTCGCCGCCGCCAGGATGCGCGAAGAGCGGGCATCCAGCAGCTCCTGCTCGGCATCGAGCACGTCGAGCGTGGTGCGCGAGCCCAGCTCGGCCTCGGCGCGGACCGCATCATAGGCCGATTGCGCGGCGGAAATCTGCAGATCCCCGGCGCTGAGCGTGGCGCGGGCGATCTGCAGCTGGGCCCAGCTGGCCGCGACCGATTGCTGGACGATGGCCACGGTCTGATGCAGGGCGGCGCGGCGTGACTGCGCGCGGGCGACGCCCTGACGCTCGACCGAGCGCAGGCGCCCGGCCGTGTAGAGGGGCACCTGATAGGTGACCGAGGCACTGAGGTCGCTGTCCCGGGTTTCCGGCAGCGGACGGGCGCGGGTGATATCGGCGCTCAGCCCGACCGAGCCCGTGACCGTGCCGCGGCGTTGCAGACCGGCGATCTCGGTCGAGATATCGGCGGCGGTGACCTCATGCTGGGCCTGGGTGATGGCCGGATGATTGCGCCGGGCGATGTCCTGCGCTTCCTCGAGCGACGAGGGCAGGCGCGGCAGCCGGGGCGGCGCGGCCAGCTCGCTGGGATACTGGCCGACGGCGAGGTTGTATTGCTCGCGCGAGATGGCGACATCGCCCTGGGCTGCGGCCAGCGCCGAGCGCGAGGCGGCAAGGCGGGCCTCGGCCAACGCCACATCGGTGCGGGTGGAATCGCCCAGCTCGAACCGCTCGCGCGCGGCGCGCAGCTGTTCGCTGATCACGCCCACGTTGTTGCGCTGCAATTGCAGGGTCTGGAGATCGGTATAGAGCCCCATATACGAGGAAACGGCGTTCAGCAGCACGTTCTGTTCGACCACCACCAGCGCCGAACGGGTCGAGAGCACCATCTCATGCGTCATGTCGACGGCGCGGCGGTTGCGGCCGAAATCATAAACCGGGATCGAGGCGGTGATGCCGAAGCTCAGCCGGTAATCCGGCGTGCCGGAGGCGGTGCTGAGGGCGGTGGTGGCGAAATTCACCACCGGATAAAGGGCCGAGATCGCCTGCTGCACATCCTCGTCTGCGGCGCGCAAGAGGGCGCGGTTCTGCTCCAGCAGGTTCGAGTTGCGATAGGCCGCAACCAGCGCATCCGCCAGCGAATCGGCCGACGCGGGGGCGGCCAGCGCCAGAGCCAGCGCGCTCGCACTGAGGGCAGCGCGTATCCGTTTGCGAACGCTCATCGCGCCCTCCGTGCTTTGGTTCCGGCCCGCGCCCGAGCGGGCGCGCGTCAATGTTATGCCTGTGTCAGAGGGCGAAGCCCCTCTCGGCGACGAAGCCGTCAAGCACCGGCGCCGCCGCATTGAACGCATCACGCCAGCGGATTCCGTCGCCGTGACGTACGCCCAGCCGAACAGTGCCGAGCGCGCCCTGCATGAAGATGGCGACGACGCGGCCGCCCTCTTTCAACTGCGATTCCAGCGCGGCCGGAAAGACCTCGATTCCGCCTTCGACGATGATCGCATCATAGGGGCCATGCTCCGGCGCGCCCGCGGTCGGTGTGCCCGTCTCCAGCGCGACATTGGTCACGCCGATCGCTTCGAGCGCGGCCTCCGCTTCGGCGGCAAGGCTCTCATCGGCTTCGACGGCGACGACCGCCTGCGCCATATGGGCGATGACGGCGGTGGAATAGCCGGTGGCCGGGGCCAGGTCGAGCACCAGGTCCGTCGGCTTGATATCCAGCGTATCCAGCATCTTGGCCAGCGTCCGAGGCTCCAGCAGCACGCGCCCGCCCCCCAGCGAGACATTCTCGCCGACATAGGCGGCCTCGACCATCGGCCCGGGCACGAAACGCTCGCGCGGGATGGTGAGCATCGCCTGGATGATCGGCAGCTTGGTCACGTCCGAAGGGCGAACCTGAGTGTCGACCATCACGGTACGGCGGGCGGCGAAAGCGGGCATGGCACGGGCTCCGTCTGGGTCTGTCAGCCCCTCTTGCCACAGGGGCCGCGCGCTTGGCAATGCCGCCCCCCGGGGCGGGGTCAAGCACCCGGTGGACTGTGGCTTCGTGACACGCGGAAAGGCCGGGCGCAAGCAGAATGTTCAGCCGCGACTGAACGAAGAGGCCGCGCCCTGCCCCGCTCAGCCCGCGACCGGAACGTCGAGGCCGCGCTGGACCGCGGGCCGCGCCAGGAATCGCTCCATCCAGGCGGGCACGTTCCTCAGCCTGTCCCAGCCGACCAGGGGTCCCGCCTCGTAGAACCCGGTCAGCGACCGGACCCAGGGCGCGACGGCAATATCGGCCACGGAATACTCGCCCACGATCCAGTCGCGGCCCTCGAGCTGACCGTCCAGCACCTTGAGCAGGCGCTCGGATTCGGCGCGGTAGCGTTCGAAGGGCCGCTTGTCCTCAATGTCCTTACCGGCGAACTTGTGGAAGAAGCCCAGCTGCCCGAACATCGGCCCGACGCCGCCCATCTGCCACATCAGCCATTGCACCGCCTGCCAGCGCAGCGCGGGATCCTCGGGCAGGAATTTCCCCGATTTCTCGGCCAGATACATCAGGATTGCCCCGGATTCGAACAGCGCGAGCGGCGCACCCCCCGGCCCGTTCGGGTCCAGGATCGCCGGGATCTTGTTGTTGGGATTGAGGGACAGGAATTCGGGCGTCATCTGGTCGTTGTCGCCGAAACTGATGCGATGCCCCTCGTAGGGGATGCCGGTTTCCTCCAGCATCACGCCCACCTTGATGCCATTGGGCGTGGGCAGGGAATACAGCTGCAGGACCTCAGGATTGGCGGCGGGCCAGCGGCGGGTGATCGGGTGATCGGTCAGGCGGGTCACGGTGGAACGGGTCATGGGAACTCCGGGTAAGGCGGCGAATGGGCCTTGGAATTGGCCTGCGCCGCGCGCATCATCGCCCGGGACGAGGTAAACAGCCGGTGAACCCGGTTCAAGCGTCACACGGAAGAAACGCAGAGGGGACAATCTATGCTCAAGGAATTCAGGGACTTCATCGCCCGGGGCAATGTCATGGACATGGCCGTGGGTATCATCGTCGGGGCGGCCTTCACCGCCATCGTCAGCTCCATGGTCGCCGATCTGATCAACCCGATCATCGGCCTGATCATCGGCGGCATCGACTTCAAGAACATGTATTGGGTGATGTCGGGCGACGTGCCCGCCAATGCGGGCCTCGACACCGCGCGCGAAGCGGGCGCGGCTGTCTTTGCCTATGGGTCCTTCATCACCGCGGTGATCAACTTCGTGATCATCGCCTGGGTCGTGTTCATGCTGGTCAAGGGCGTGAACAAGATCAAGGATTCGGCCATGCGCGCCGAGAAGGTCCAGGCCCCCGCCGCCGAGGAACCCGCCGCGCCCCCGCCCCCCTCGACCGAGTCGCTGCTGGCCGAGATCCGCGACCTGCTGAAGGACCGCGCCGCCTGAGCGCCCGCCCCCGCCGGTCCGCCCGGCGGGGGTTTCCCGTCAATCCTTGCGCCGGACCTCGACCTGCGCGCCGACGCGCCGCATCTGATAGCGCCCCGCCTTTTCCACCAGATCGGACAGTTTCCCACAGCCGAAGGACCGGCTGTCGAAATCGGGATGCGTCGACTGGATGGTCTGCCCGATCAGCCCCAGCGGGAACCATTCGCCCTCCGGGTCCAGCGCATTCATCGCCGCGTTGATCAGGGGCACGGCGTCGCGCGGCGCGGCCTTCGAGGGCAGCGGCACCTGCGGTTCAGGCTCCTTGATCAGGTTCTCCACGAAGATGAAGCGCTTGCAGGCCTTGCGGAAGGCCTCGGGCGTCTTCTGCTGGCCGATACCATAGACATCGAGCCCCTGCTCGCGGATCCGGCTGGCCAGGCGGGTGAAGTCGCTGTCCGAGGAGACGAGCACGAAGCCGTCGAATCGGCCGGAGTGCAGCAGATCCATCGCATCGATCACCAGGGCAATGTCAGACGAATTTTTCCCCACGGTATTCGCGGGTTGATGATGCGGCACCAGCGCCAGCGCCGGCAATCTCTCCTGCCAGCCGGACATCTGCTGGCGCGAGAAATCGCCATAGATGCGCCGCACCGAGGCTTCGCCCAAGCTGGCGATCTCTTCAAAGATCGACTCCGCCCATTTGGGCGAGGAATTGTCGGCGTCCACCAGGACGGCCAGGATCGGGGTTCCGTTTCGGGCCATGTCAGGCTCCTTTCGGGGGAATGATGGGCCGGGGCCGCCAGGAGCGCAAGCACCCAGACGCGGCGCAAGCGCTCAGACGGCGGCTTTCTCGGCAAGGTCCCGGGCGATGGCGAAAGCGCCGCGCAGGCGATCCTTCTCGGTGGTCCAGTCTTGCGGCAGGACCAGCTTATTGTCGCGGATCTTCGCGCCCGGGTGCGTATGAAGAAACTCGACCAAACCCTTGGGATTGGGGAATTTGTCGAGGTGGAATTGCACCGTGGCGCCCTTCGGCCCCGCGTCCAGCCGCGCGATCTGCGCCTTCTTGCACAGCGCCTTGATGCGGACCACGGCCAGAAGCGTGTTGACCTCGCGCGGGAGGTCGCCGAAGCGGTCGATGAGCTCGGCGGCGAAGCCCTCGAACTCGACCTTCTTCTCCAGCGTGGCGAGGCGCCGGTAAAGCCCCAGCCGCACGTCCAGATCGGTGACATAGGTATCGGGAATCAGCACCGGCACGCCGAGGTTGATCTGCGGCGCCCAGGCGCCATCGGTCAGGTCCTGCAACTCGCCCGAGCGGAGTTTCGAGATCGTCTCTTCCAGCATCTGCTGGTAGAGTTCGTAGCCTACCTCGTTGATATGGCCCGATTGTTCCTCGCCCAGGATGTTGCCCGCGCCCCTCAGATCCATGTCCTGCGAGGCGATGGTAAACCCGGCGCCCAGGCTGTCGATGGAGCCCAGAACCTTCAGCCGCCGCTCGGCCTGCGGGGTCAAGGGCGTGCGGGGTTTCGTCGTCAGATAGCAATAAGCGCGGGTCTTCGAACGCCCCACCCGGCCCCGGATCTGATAGAGCTGCGACAGGCCGAACATATCGGCACGGTGCACGATCATCGTGTTGGCCCGGGGAATGTCGAGGCCGGATTCGACAATCGTCGTGGCCAGAAGCACGTCATACTTGCCGTCGTAGAAGGCGTTCATCCGCTCGTCCAGCTCGCCCGCGGCCATCTGGCCATGGGCGACCAGAACCGAAACCTCGGGCACCTGGGTTTTCAGGAAATCCTCGATATCCGGCAAGTCCTTGATGCGGGGCACGACATAGAAGCTCTGCCCGCCGCGATACCGCTCGCGCAGCAGCGCCTCGCGGATCGTCACCGTGTCGAACTCGCTGACATAGGTGCGGATCGCCAGCCGGTCGATGGGCGGGGTCGAGATCAGCGACAGGTCCCGAACCCCGGTCAGCGACAATTGCAGCGTGCGGGGGATTGGCGTGGCGGTGAGGGTCAGGACGTGAATGTCAGACCTCATTTCCTTCAGCCGTTCCTTGTGCGTCACGCCGAAATGCTGCTCCTCGTCGATGACCATCAGGCCCAGGTTGCGGAACTTGACCGCCTTGGCCAGCAGCGCATGGGTGCCGACGACGATATCGACCGTCCCGTCGGAAATCCCCGCACGGGTGGCCGCGGCTTCCTTGGCCGAGACGAAGCGCGACAATTGTCTGACAACAAGAGGAAAGCCGCGGAACCGCTCGGAAAAGCTGTGGAAATGCTGGCGGGCCAGAAGCGTCGTCGGGCAGATGACGGCCACTTGCAGGCCCGACATGGCGGCGATGAAGGCCGCGCGCATCGCCACCTCGGTCTTGCCGAAGCCCACGTCGCCCACCACCAGCCGGTCCATCGGCCGGCCACGGTCGAAATCCTCGATCACGTCCTCGATGGCTTTGAGCTGATCCTCGGTCTCGGCATAGGGGAAGCGGGCGGCGAAGGCTTCCCACATGCCTTCGGGCGGATTCAGGACGGGCGCCTTGCGCAATTCCCGCTCGGCGGCGATGCGGATCAATTTGTCGGCGACCTCGCGGATGCGCTGCTTGAGGCGGGCCTTCTTGGCCTGCCAGGCGCCGCCACCCAGCTTGTCGAGCAGCCCTTCCTCATGGCCATAGCGGCTGAGGAGTTCAATGTTTTCAACGGGCAGATAGAGCTTGTCGCCCCCCGCATATTCCAGCGCCAGGCATTCATGCGGCGCCTTCATCGCGGTGATGGTCTCGAGCCCCAGATAGCGGCCGACCCCGTGCTCCACATGCACCACCAGATCGCCGGGCGAGAGGCTTTGCGCCTCGGACAGGAAATTCTCGGCCTTCTTGCGCCGGGGACCGCGCACCAGCCGCTCGCCCAGCACGTCCTGTTCCGAGATCACCGCCAGATCCGGCGTCACGAAGCCGGCCTCCAGCGGCCAGACCACCAGCGAGACCTGACCCTTGCCCCCGATCCCGCGGGCGTCGGTGACGAGCTTGGCGTCCTTCAGCTTGTGTTCGGCCAGAAGCCCCTGCAGCCGGTCGCGCGCCCCCTCGGACCACGACGCGATGACCACCGCGCGGGCCTCGCGCTCTTTCTGAACATGGTCGCGCAGGGCCTTGAAGATATTGACGTTATCCTGTTGCCTCTCCAGCGAGAAATTACGCCCGGCACGGCCTTGGGCATCCAGCACCCCGGGCCCGGGCGGCTGCGGCAGCGGCGAGAGCTGTACCACCCTGAGCGGCGCCAGCGCCGCGTCCCAGGCGGCATCGTCGAGATAGAGCGTGTCGGGCGCGGCGGGTTTGTAGACGGTATCGACGCGCGCCTTGTGGCTCAGCGCCTCCTGCCGGTTCTGGTACTGATCGGCGATCGTCTCCCACCTGGCGGCGCGCACCGCATCCGACTGGTCGTCCAGCAGGACGCTGGCACCGGGGAGATAGTCGAAGATCGTCTCCAGCCGGGCGTGGAAATAGCCCAGCCAATGCTCCATCCCCTGATGCTTGCGCCCGGCGCTGACCGCCTCGTACAGGGGATCGTCGGTGCCGGCTGCGCCGAATTCCACGCGATAGGTCTGGCGGAAGCGGGCGATGGAGGGCTCATCCAGGATCACCTCGGACGCGGGCGCCAGTTCCAGCCGGTCGAGCTTGCCGGTGGTGCGCTGCGTCGCCGGATCGAAATGCCTGAGCCCGTCCAGCGTATCGCCGAACAGGTCCAGCCGCACCGGTTCGGCATCGCCGGGCGGATAGATGTCGACGATCCCGCCCCGGACGGCGAAATCGCCGGGCTCGGTCACCGTGGGGCTGGGGGAATAGCCCATGCGCGCCAGATAGTTACGCAGCGCCCCTTCATCGACGCGGCGCCCCACCTCGGCAATGAAACTGGACGCGGCGACCGTCTCGCGCGCGGGCAGCTTCTGCATCGCCGCGTTGAGCGTGGTGAGCAACACGAAAGGCCCGGGCACGCCCTGCGCCAGCGCGGCCAGGGTCGCCATGCGCCGGGCGACGATCTCGGGATTGGGGGACACCCGATCATAGGGCAGGCAGTCCCAGGCCGGCAGCGTCAGCACCACCAGATCGGGGGCGAAGAAGGCCAGCGCCCGGCGCATCGCCTCCAGCCGCTTGTCGTCGCGCGCCACATGGATCAAGGGCGCGCCGCGCTTCGCGACCTCGCGGCGCAGGAGTTCGGCGTCAAAGCCCTCCGGGGCGCCGCCCAATAGGATCCGCTCAGCCATCGGTCACAGCATCCGGGCCGTCAGGTTATGCCACATGCCCCACATCGTGGTGACAAAGATCGCCACCAGGCCGATCGACTGGATCAGCACGCGGGTCCAGAAGATCGCCTTGACCAGCGCCTCGCCCTGAAGCGCCTGCGCCTCGACCCGCGCGGCCAATCTGAGGCCGAGCCAGGCGCCGAGCGTCAGCGGCCCCAGAAGCAGGAACAGCGCCTGGGACAATTCGTAGCCATACCAGAAGCCCAGCACCGCCAGCGAACTCAGCACCGTCAGCCAGAACCCCAACAGCAGGGCACCCGAACTGCGCAGGATCGTCATCCGCCGCCGGGCCTGGATCAGGGCCAGGGTATTCAGATCCTCCATCACCGCGCCGCCGCGTCGGCGGGCACGCTGCACCAGGTCGAAGGGAACGCCCATGACGAAATGGGTGACGTTCGACCACGCCACCGCCAGCACCAGCCAGAACCACAGGTTCGAAAAGGACCTGAGGTCGATGGTAGAAAAAAGCGAGTCCGTCAGATTCACCCGGAGCCCCTTGCCTGATGCCCTCTGATTAGTCGCCTTTCACGCCGGGGCCAAGCCGGGAAACCCGGCCGGGCTTGAGCTTGCCGCCCGCGCATGGCACCAAAGCGCCGCAGACCGGAGAGACTTCATGCCCGTCCACACCCCCGCCCCCTATCCCGCCGCCCGCCTCCGCCGCCTGCGCCGTACCGGCGCGCTGCGCGATCTGGTGGCCGAGAATGCCGTGACCGCCGCCGATCTGATCTGGCCGGTTTTCATCCGCGAGGGCGAAGGGGTCGAGGAAAAGATCCCGTCGATGCCCGGGGTGAACCGGCTGTCGCTGGACGTCATGCTGCGCAAAGCCGAGGCCGCGCACAGGGACGGCGTGGGGGCGATCTGCCTTTTCCCCTATACCGCCGCCGAACTCCGCACCGAGGATTGCGCCGAGGCCTGGAACCCCGAGAACCTGACAAACCGTGCCATCCGGCTGCTGAAGGCCGAGCTGCCTGAGATGGCGGTGATGACCGATATCGCGCTCGACCCCTACAACATCAACGGCCATGACGGCTTCGTTGTGGACGGCCAGATCCTGAACGACGAGACGGTCGAGGCGCTGGTCAAGATGGCGCTGGCGCAATGCGAGGCGGGGGCCGATATCCTCGGCCCCTCGGACATGATGGACGGCCGCATCGGCGCGATCCGCACGGCGACCGAGGGCGCCGGGTTCCAGAAGGTCGCGATCCTGAGTTACGCCGCGAAATTCGCCAGCGCCTTCTACGGCCCGTTCCGCGATGCGGTCGGCGCCTCGGGGCGGCTGGTCGGCGACAAGAAGACCTATCAGGTGAATCCGGCCAACCGGCTGGAGGCCCTGCGCTGCGTCGCCCGCGATCTGGACGAGGGCGCCGATATGGTGATGGTCAAGCCCGGCATGCCCTATCTCGACATCTGCCGGTCGGTGAAGGACGAGTTCGGCGTGCCGACCTTCGCCTATCAGGTCAGCGGCGAATACGCGATGTTGGCTGGCGCGATGGAGCGCGGCTGGCTGGGCGAGGCGGTGATGCTGGAGAGCCTTCTGGCCTTCAAGCGCGCGGGCTGCGACGGGGTGCTGACCTATTTCGCCCCGGCGGCGGCGAAAGCGCTGAAGGTCTGACCTATATCAGCGGCGATTCGCCCAGCGAATCGCCGCGCGCGTGACAAGCGCGTGATGGCGCCGTATACTTCCGCCACAGGCATTTTCCGGTGACAGGGGCGACAGATCCCGCGCCAAACCTTTGAGGATGAGCATGACCCAGACCTTGCGCCTTTCGCGCCCGCTTTCGCGTCGCAGCCTGCTGGTTGGCGGCGCCGCCACCTCGCTTCTGGCCGCCTGCGGCAATCCGGTGGGCAATTTCAACGCTGAACGCCTGGACGCGCGCGTCGATGCCACCCGCGACTATCTGCGCCAGAACCACCCCGAGTTGAGCAACCTCTTCGCCAACGCCCAGGGCATCCTTTACATGCCGCTGGTGACCGAGGCCGGGTTCTTCGTCGGCGGCTCGTTCGGACAGGGTGCGCTGCGGATCAACGATGCCACCGTCGATTATTATTCCGCGACGCGGTTGAGCGCGGGGCTGCAGATCGGCGCCCAGCAATATGCGCATGTCCTCTTCTTCATGACGCCCCAAGCGCTGCAGGATTTCCGTGCCGGCGAGGGTTGGGCAGCCTCGGCCGACCTGCGCTATGCCACGCCCGAGATGGGCGGCTCGGCCGGGGTGCAGACCACGACCATGTTCTCGCCCGTGATCGCCGTGGTCTTCGGGCAGGCCGGTCTCATCGCCGGGGCCTCGCTGGCCGGCGTGCGCTATCAGCGCATCATTCCCTGATCCGCGAAACGGCGTTTCCGATCGGCGTCCCGGTCGGGGCGCCCTTTTTCGTATCCGCGGAAAATATCCATTTACGGCTTCGCGCCGCCTGATAGCCTGCCGGTCAAACGGGAGGACATCATGATCACCATCAGCGGCGAGGGCCTGACCCTCGCGGATATCGTGGCCGTATCGCAGGGCGCCGAGGTTCGGCTGTCGCAGGACCCCGCCGTCCTTGGCCGGATCGAAGCCAGCCAGGGCCGGATCGAGGCCGCCGTGGCGGCGGGCGAGCAGGTCTACGGCGTGACCACGCTTTATGGCGGCATGGCCGACCAATACGTGCCCGTCGAGCGGATGGTCGAGTTGCAGCATATCGCGCTGTGGCACCACAAGACGGCCACCGGCCCCCGCCTGCCCGAGGCGGATGTGCGGGCGGCCATGCTGCTGCGCGTAAATTCGCTGATGAAGGGCTATTCCGGTGTCCGGCTGGAGCTGATCCAGCGCTACGTCACCTTCCTCAACGCGGGTGTGACGCCCCATGCCTATCAGCGCGGCTCCATCGGCGCCTCGGGCGATCTTGTCCCGCTCAGCTATATCGGCGCCTCGGTCATCGGCCTCGACCCGGCGTTTCTGGTCGATTGGAACGGCGAGACGCTCGATTGCCACACGGCGCTCTCCCGGCTGGGGCTGGCGCCGCTGACGCTGCGCCCCAAGGAGGGGTTGGCGATGAACAACGGCACCACCGCCTCGACCGGTGTGGCGGCCAATGCGATGGGCCGGGGCGTCACCATCTTCGCGCTGTCGATGGCGGTGCAGGCGATGCTGGCCGAGGCATTGCTGGCCACCAACCAGAGCTTCCACCCGACCATCCAGGCGGTCAAGCCGCATCCCGGGCAGATCTTCGTGGGTTCCCTGTTCCGCGACCTGCTGGAGGGCTCGCAGCTCATCCGTTCCGAGGCGGCAGGCGCCCGCGGCCATCGTCAGGGCAAGCTGATCCAGGACCGCTATTCGCTGCGCTGCCTGCCGCAATACACCGCCCCCATCGCCGATATGCTGGCCGTCGCCGCCCGTCAGATCACCACCGAGGCCAATTCGGCGAATGACAACCCGCTGGTTGATCCCGACACCGGCGAGGTCTATCACACCGGCAATTTCCTGGCGCAATATACCGGGGTCGCCTGCGACACCCTGCGGGCGCAACTGGGGATGCTGCTGAAACACCTCGACGTGCAGATCGCCATGCTGGTGACGCCTGAGTTCAACAACGGCCTGCCGCCGTCGCTGGTCGGCAACACCGGGCACGGGCTGAACATGGGGCTGAAATCCTTGCAGCTGACCTGCAACTCGGTGGCGCCGCTGGTGCAGTTCTACGGCCGTTCGATGGTGGACCTCTACCCGTCTCACGCCGAGCAGTTCAACCAGAACATCAATTCGCAGGCGATGAACGCGGCCAATCTGGCGCGCGAGGCGGTCGAGGCGTCCGAGCATTTCCTCGCCGCGGCGCTGGTCTTTGCGGTGCAGGCGGTGGAACTGCGGGCGCATTCTGTCCGCCCGGGCTATGACGCCTCGGACCTTTTGTCCCACCGCAACGCCGTCCTCTACCGCGCCGCCCGGACGGTTGCGCTGGGTGCCCCTGATCCCGCGCGGCCGATGCTCTGGGACGATACCGAGGGCTTCATCCAGGACAAGGTGGAAGGCATCCTCACGGACCTGCGCCAGGGCACGGCGATTCGCGCGGCCCTCGCGCCCACGCTGGCGGATGTCGAGGCCTTCCTCGCCGCCTGAGCCCGTGGACCCTTCGACTTTGCCCGGGCGGACCCCTTGCCGGGGGACCCTGGCCGGGCATAGGATCAACGCAGGAGGAACGGGCAAGGGGGAAGACGCAGTCGACAGGCCTTGATCGGCTCCTTTTCCGGCCTCTTGTCGGCGTGCGCCACCGCTGCGGAAACGCCGCCTGCGGGCGGCCTCTGGCTACAGATCCTCAGCCAGATCCCCCACCCGGCGCCCGCCTCCTGCTGCCGGGTCTGCCATCAAGGCCAAGCCTGCGGCAATTCCTGCATCAGCCGCACCCGCTGCTGCCACCAGCCCCCGGGCTGCGCCTGCGACGGATGAAGGCCTCTCGGCCGCCCAAAGCCTCCCGGCCCCGCCTTTCTTTGCGCTAAAAATATCCTTGCGGGGTCCGGGGGGTGGAAACGCCCCGTTTCCGCAGCCCCCACCAGCGCCGCCGCCTATTCCGCCGCCACCCCGATCAGGCGCCTGAGCCCGAAAACCGCCCCCGCGGCGATGGCGGCCAGCGTCACCGGCCCGGACCAGGCCAGCGTGGCGAAGGCGCTCACGCCCTGCCCCACCGAACAGCCCATGGCGATGACTCCGCCCACGCCCATCAGCGCAGCCCCCCCCACCTGGCGGCCGAGTTCGCGCGGATCCTCGCAGGCCTCCCAGCGGAACATGCCGCGCCAGAGCGAGCCTGCCAGCGCCCCCGCCATCACCCCCAGCACCGCACCGACGGAGAAATTGATCCCGCCGGCGGTCGAGGTCATGAGGTACAGGATCGTCCGCCCCACCGGCGCGGTGAAGGACAGCCCCTCGACCCCGATCTCGCCGAAACTCTCGTGGCTGATCCAGCCGGTGCCCCAGAAGGCCAGCACCACCGCCCCCCCGGCGACGGCCCCCCAGGCCATTTCGCCGGGGCGCCCCCGCAGCGGTCCATAGGCCAGCGCCCAGATCAGCAGGGCCGCGGCGACGACCAGCGCGGTCACCAGCGGCGGCACGCCCGCCAGTCCCTGAAGCGCCGCGGTGATCCCCTGCTCGCCCGTCGCCGGATCCTGCGGGAACAGCATGACGCGCAGGGGCGCGAGGGGGCCCGACAGGGTGATGAAGCCGAAGACCCCCATCACCACCACCACGACCAGCGACCGCAAGTCGCCGCCCCCGAACCGCACCAACGCGCCGAAGCCGCAATTGCCCGCCAGCGCCATGCCATAGCCAAAGAGCAGCCCGCCCGCGATCGAGGCCAGCGGGTTCCAGGCGATCTGGTGATAGAAGGTCTCGCCCAGCCGCAGGAAGCCCAGCTCGACGCCCAGGAAAGTGCCGGTGATTGCCACCGCCAGCACGATCCCCCAGAGCCTGAGCCGCCGCTGGTCGCCGCCATAGACCGCCATCTCCAGCGCCCCCAGCGTGCAGAAATTCCCCAGCCGCGCCGACAGGCCCAGCACGACCCCCGACACCAGCCCGACAAGGGCGGCCATCACACCATAGGAAATGCCGTCCATCCCCGCCTCCGGTTCCCTGACGGGCCGCCGCCCGATGGCGGGCCCCGCGATACCCCGCCAGAATCCCGATTCACCCCCCGGAATGCAAGCCCTCACGCCGTACCCTCCCGCGATTGCCCGGCAAAGGGGGCTTGCCTTTGCGCCCCGCGCGCCTAGACTGGGGTGACGGGCGTTTTCTCCCATCCGCACCGCACGGCATCACGCCCGCCCTTCCGGCGGGCCTTACCCATGGGAGTCATCATGCAGATCACGCGACGCGCTTTCACCTCCGGCGGGCTCATGCTCGGCGGTCTCGCCCTGGGCCAGGGCCTTGTCCGGCCCGCCCGCGCCTCGGCGCAGCTGGGCGCCATGCAGATCGACATGGTCTCGGACGGCAATCTGGTGCTGCCCCGCGATTTCATCACGGGGCCGATGCCCGCCGACGAGGTCGCCGCGATCCTCACCCGCAACGGGGTGACGGGCGAGGCGCTGACGCCGCCCTGCAACATCACGCTCCTGCGCCACGAGGACCGCGTGATCCTCTTCGATGTGGGCTCGGGCTCCGATTTCCAACCCTCGGCGGGCCTCCTGCCCGAGACGCTCGACAGCCTCGGCCTCGCGCCCGAGGACATCACCCATCTGGTCATCACCCATGGCCATCCCGACCATATCTGGGGGCTGCTGGACGATTTCGACGAGCCCTTCCTGCCCCAGGCGCAGATCCTGATGGGACAGGCCGAATTCGACTACTGGATGGATCCCGGCACGCTCGACAGCATCGGGGCCGCCCGGCAGGCCTTTGCCATCGGCGCCCAGCGGCGGCTCGAGGCAGTGGCGGATCTGGTGACCTTCTTCGAGGACGGGGCCGAGATCCTGCCGGGTGTCGCCGCCCGCCTGACCCCGGGCCATACGCCGGGCCACATGTCTTTCGAACTGCGCGACGGGTCGGAAAGCCTGATGGTGCTGGGCGATGCCATCGGCAATCACCACGTCGCCTTCGAGCGCCCGCAATGGGAATCGGGCTCGGACCAGGACCCCGCCACCGCTGCCGCGACCCGCGTGGCGCTCTTCGACCAGTTGGCGAGCGCCCAGATGCCGATCGCGGGCTTCCACCTGCCCGGCGGCCTCGGCCGGGTCGAGGCCCATGCCGAGGGCGGCTACCGGTTCCTGCCCGCCTGACCCGCCCTTCTTTGCGCTGGAAATATCCTCGGGAGGATTTTCAAGGAGGGTGGAAAACCCTCCTTGAAGGAGGGGGTGCGGGGGGCGGCAGCCCCCCGCCCTTTGCGATCTCTGGGGGCGGCAGCCCCCCGCCTCCGCGCACGGCCGCAACGCGCGTCTCGCCCCATGGGAGCGCCCTGGCCTCACGCCGCCGCCAGCCGCGCCCCCCGTTGATCGACCAGCAGATCCGTCGCCATCGCCCCGATCCAGAAGCAGAACAGCGCGAGCCAGGCGGTCGCGGCAAAGATCGAGCCGCCGGTGACGCCGGCGCCGATGGCGCAGCCGCCGGCCAGCATCCCGCCGAAGCCCATCAGCACCGCGCCGAACATCGAGCGGCGCATATTGGCCTCGCCTTCGAAGCCCTGAAAGCGGAACTCGCGGCGGATCAGCGACATCAGGAAGGCACCCAGGAACACCCCCGGCACCAGCCCGATGTCGAAGTCCAGCGCGGGCGAGGGTTCGAGTAAGAACATGAGCGTATTGGCCGAGGGGCCGGTGAAGGTGGCCGAGGTCACGTTGACCGGCTCCCAGGCGACCTCGGCCAGGGTCCAGGTCAGCACCCAGCCCATCGCCACGGCGAAGCCCACGCCCGAGGCGAAGATGAGCGTGCCGACGGGCATCTTCGCCCGGATCGCCACGCCGATAGCCACCAGCGCAAGGATCAGCCCCAGCACCAGCCCCGCCTCGTCCGGCAGGCCGACCAGCGTCAGCAGGTTCAGGTTCTGCCCGTTCGGCGTGGTCCAGAGCCCGGCGAGCCAACTGCGCAGGGGCGCGAGCCAGCCGTGCAGGCTCATCTGCGCGACCACGGCAAATATCAGCCCCGAGACCACGCTGCGCAGGTTGCCGGTCGCGGCCAGAACCAGCAGCCGCCCCGAACAGCCCCGCGCCAGAACCATGCCCGCGCCGAACATCAGTCCGCCGATCACCGCGCCCGACCACGAGCCCGCAACGCCCATCATCCGCGAATCGCGCGCGTCGAAGAGGCCCAGCCATTGCGCGCCCTGCACCCAGACCATCGCGGTCGAGAAGGTCAGCAGCCACACGCCGACCTTGCCGCCCAGGATGCCGCGCGCGAATTCCACCGTCGCCGCGCGCAGGCAGAAGGACGAGCGTTGCGCGGCGATGCCGAAGACCATCCCCGTGAGCAGCCCGAACACGGCCCCGGCGCGGTCCTCGCCGATCCATTCGACAAAGGCGATGACACTCTCCATGCGCGTTCCTCCGGTCCCGGGACGCCTGGCAAATATCGCAATATCGGAATACCGGCCTTGATCTGGATCAGGCCCCGCGCCCCTCAGGGCAGGCGGAACAGCCGCTGGATCACCATGACCATCTCGCGCACACGGGCATCGGCCAGGGAATAGATGATCTGATTGCCATCGCGCCGTGTCGTCACCAGCTTCTCATGCCTGAGACGCGCAAGCTGCTGGCTGACGGCGGCCTGCCGCGACATGATCAGCTGTTCCAGTTCGGTCACGGTGTGGTCGCGCTCGCAGAGGTGATAGAGCATCAGAAGCCGCCCCTCATGCCCCATCGCCTTGAGGAAATCGGCGGCCTGCCGGGCCTCCAGCGCCAGCGCCTCGGGCGAGGCGGCGGGGGCGCAGCTGCGATCGACCGGACGCGCCATCGCCGCGCGCTCGGCAGGCGCGGCCTCCTCGTGATCGGCGTTTCGCCCGTCTGGCGCCATATGGTCCCACCCTGCCCCGCCGCTGGCGGCGACAGCCCTCGTCCGTCATTCCGGCGACCCTAGCATGCCGCGACAGGGGAATCGAGCGCGCGAAGGCGGGAATGCGACCTTCCGGCGAGGCCCTCAGCCGTTGGGCCGGGTACGGGCGCGGTCGATCATCTCGTTGACATAGGGCCAGAAGAAATCCTCGCCCGGAAAGCCGATCAGCCGGTCCACCTCGGCCCCATCGGGGCCAAGCAGGATGAAGGTAGGCGTGACGAAGGGCCGCGAGGCCAGCGTCACCCCCTCGGGCAGCGGGCCGCGCAGATCGGCATGGATCAGCGGTGCCGCCTGCCCCTCGGGCGAGGCCTCGTAAGCGGGGGCAATGTCACGGTTGAAGGCCGCGCAGATGTAGCAGCCGACCTGTTCGATCATCAGAAGCCTGAGCTCCTGCGCCGAGGCCGCCCCGGCCGAGACCAGCGCGACACCGGCCAGCGCCACCGCAGCAGCGGCCGAGCGCAGACGAATCGATAGGGTCCTGACCATGGCATCCTCCTCGCCCCCAAGGCGATCTCATCCTACCAGAGAAACTGCACGCGTGCACGAATCCGGTTGACGGGTCTCAAAATACATATGAACATTGTAATGTTTTCAGACCGCCGGAACAAGGCCCAGCGCATACCGCTTCTGCGCCGCCACCGGCGGCGCCTTGGGAGGGGCGCCCTTCATGTTCGATATCTCCTTCGGTGGGGCGGCGCTGGCCGGTATCCTGTCGTTCCTGTCGCCCTGCATCCTGCCGATGGTGCCCTTCTACCTGTGCTACATGGCCGGTCTCTCGATGGCCGAACTGCGCTCGGATCAGGGGCTGGCCCCCGGGGCGCAGCGGCGGCTGGTGCTGTCCTCCATCGCCTTCGCACTCGGCGTGACCTCGATCTTCATGCTGCTGGGGCTGGGGGCCACGGCGCTGGGGCAGGCCTTCATCCAGTGGAAGGACACGCTGCGCTGGGTCGCGGCGGCGGTGCTGCTGGTCTTCGGCCTGCATTTCCTGGGCGTGGTCAAGATCGGCTTCCTCTATCGCCAGGCGCGGATCGAATCCGCAGGCTCGCCGCAATCCATCCTGGGCAGCTACGTCATGGGGCTGGCCTTCGGCTTCGGCTGGACGCCCTGCGTGGGCCCGGCGCTGGCGGCGATCCTGATGATCGCCTCGGGCATGGGGGATCTGGTGCGGGGCACGCTGCTGCTGGCGGTCTATGGCCTCGCCATGACGCTGCCCTTCGTCATCGCCGCGCTTTTCGCCCGGCCGTTCCTGGGCTGGGTCGGCCGCCACCGCGACAAGCTGCAATATGTGGAGAAGGTGATGGGCGTCATGCTCATCGTCTTCGCCATCCTGATCTCCACCAACAGCCTGAACTATATCGCGCAATGGATGATCGAGACGATGCCCTGGCTCGCCACGATCGGATGACCCGAGGGAGGAACGCATGACCACAAGACGCCGCCTGATCACCACCGGCCTCGCTTTGGGCCTGGCCGCCCCCGCCCTGCTGCGCCCGCATGCCGCGCGCGCCGACCAGCCGGTCGCCCCCCTGGGCGAGGACGGGCTGCACAAGCCCGACTGGCTGGTCGAAACCTTCCGCGACATGCGCGACGACCTGGCCGAGGCCAATGCGCTGGGCAAGCGCATGCTGGTCATGGTCGAGCAGCGGGGCTGCATCTATTGCACCCGCATGCACGAGACGGTCTATACCGACGACGAGATCGCCCGGATGCTGCGCGAGGATTTCTTCGTCGTGCAGATGAATCTCTTCGGCAATATCCCGGTCACCGATTTCGACGGCACCGAGATGGACGAACGCGACATGATGGTGCGCTGGGGCGTGGTCTTCACCCCCACGATGCTCTTCATGCCCGATACCGTTCCCGAATCGGGCACGGCGGCGCAGAATGCGGTCATGGTGATGCCCGGCGCCTTCGAGCGGGGAACGACGCGGCTCATGCTGCGCTGGGTGCTGGAGAAGGGCTATGAGGGCGACGAGCATTTCCAGCATTACGTGGCCCGCAACCTGAGCAGCAACTGAGACGCTGCACCGCAGAAACGGAAAACCCTGGCGCGCCAACGCCTTGGCGCGCGACCTTCGCAAGGGCGCGAGGGGCGAATTCGATAATTTTTGTCTATATGCAGATAAATGAATTTCCTGTTGCCCTTCCGGTACGCCATCGTCTACGATGCACCGTGATGCGTTTGGGAGAGCGCAACGCCATCTGCTGAATGTCAGGGAGGACATCCATGAAGCTGAACGCTGTGACCGGGCTCGTCGCCGCCCTCGTGCTGGCCGGAACTGCCTACGCCGAGACCGCGCCGGCGGATGTGGTCTGGGTCGACGACGTGCAGATCCCCGAATCGCTGACCGGCGCCCCCGGCAATGCCGAGGCCGGCGTTGCCGTCGTCTCGAGCCGCGCGCAGGGCAATTGCGTGGCCTGCCACGAATTCGCCGCCCTGCCCGACGTGCAATTCCAGGGCAACATCGGCCCGGCGCTGGACGGCGTGGGCAGCCGCTGGACCGAGGCCGAACTGCGCGGCATCATCGTCGACGCCAAGCATATGTTCCCCGACACCCGCATGCCGTCCTTTTACCGGGTCGATGGCTTCATCCGCCCGGGCGATGCCTTCACCGGCCGCGCCGCCGATCCCGCGACCTTCGGTCCGCTGCTGAGCGCGCAGCAGATCGAGGATACGCTCGCCTATCTCATGACGCTGACCGAGTGATCCGGCCGGCACCGTCCCCCCTTTCGAAAAGGAGTATCCCCATGCTGACAAGACGCGACACTTTCGCGATCGGTCTGGGCGCCTCGGCCGTGGCCCTGCTGCCGGCCACCGCCTTCGCCGATGCCGTTGACGACTGGATCGCCGCCTATACCGGCGGCGCGGCCATGGAAGACGGCGGCGTGACCATCACCGCCCCCGAGATCGCCGAAAACGGCAACACCGTGCCCGTCTCGGTCTCGGCCGAGGGCGCGACCGAGATCGTGCTGGTGGCCACCGGCAACCCGACCCCCGGTCTGGGCCGCTTCACCTTCGGCCCCGGCTCGGGCGCCCCGATGATCGCCACGCGCATCCGTCTGGGCCGCACCCAGGACGTGGTCGCGATCGCCAAGATGGCGGACGGCACCTTCAAGACGACCCGCGTCGAAGTGAAGGTCACCATTGGCGGCTGCGGCGGCTGATCCCGTCAGGATCCGCCCCACCGACCCTTTCAGGAGCACATCATGACCGACGTCAGACCCCGCATCCGCCTTCCCCGCTCGGCCTCGGCCGGGGATTCCATCGTGGTGAAAACGCTGATCAACCACGACATGGAAACCGGCCAGCGCCGCAACTCGGCCGGCGAAACCATCCCGCGCCAGATCATCAACCGGTTCACCTGTGAATACAACGGCGTGATGGTGATCGACGTGGCGCTGGAGCCCGCCATTTCGGCGAACCCCTATATGGAATTCGAGGCCGTGGTGCCCGAATCCGGCGAGTTCGTCTTCACCTGGTACGACGATAACGGCGAAGTCTACACCGCGACCGAAGCCTTTGAAGTGAGCTGAGCATTCGGCGCAACAGAAGTCTGGGAGGAGACATTATGCAGCACCTGAAGCCTGCAAGATCGCTGGCGCTGGCTTCGGCCTGCGTGGCCGCGCTGTGGAGCGGCGCGGCCCTGGCCGACCCCGACCTTTCGGCGGATCTGGTCATTGACGGCGAATTGCACATCGTGACCCGCGCCCCGAGCGACGACACCATCACGCCCTATCTGCCCGAGCGCTACTCGGGCTGGCTGTTCCGCAGCGAAGACACCAGGGCGATGCAGATGGACGACTTCGAGAACCCGGCGATGATCGCCGCCGAGGCGGGCGCCGAGCTCTGGACCACCGTGGACGGCTCGGCCGGTCAGTCCTGTCAGGATTGCCACGGCGACGCCGAGGAGTCGATGCGCGGCGTCCGGGCGATGATGCCCCACGTCAACGAGGACGGCGTGCTGTGGTCGATGGAGAACTACGTCAACAATTGCCGGACTGAACGCATGGGCGCCGAAGCCTGGCGCTGGTCGGGTGACGAGATGACCTCGATGACCTCGTTCCTCTCGCTGCAATCGCGCGGCATGCCGGTTGCGGTGCAGATCGACGGTCCCGCCGCCCCCTATTGGGAGCAGGGCCGCGAGATGTACTACACCCGTTACGGCCAGTTGGAACTGAGCTGCGCCAATTGCCACGAGGACAGCACGGGCCAGATGATCCGCGCCGACCACCTCAGCCAGGGGCAGATCTCGGGCTTCCCGACCTACCGGCTGAAGAATGCGGGCATCGTCTCGATCCACAACCGTTTCCGGGGCTGCATCCGCGACACCCGCGCCGAGACCTTCGCCGAAGGCTCGGACGAGTTCCGCGCGCTCGAACTCTATGTCGCCTCGCGCGGCATGGGTCTGGGCATCGAAGGTGTCTCGGTCCGTCCGTGAACCATGCCGGGGGACGCGGCCGCCGCGTCCCCTGCCCTCCTCCCTGCCGGTTGAGCGCCCGGAGTTCCGGCCGCGCAACTATATTCACCTCTATGAAGGTTGGCATGCGTCCCTCCCGGCATGCCCCTTCTCCGACCGCTTCCAAGGAGCATCCCTATGATTTCCCGGCGCGAGTTCCTGCAAGCCTCGGTGGCTGCGTCCGCCCTTTACGGCGCATCCGGTTTCGGCAATTGGTCGAAAGTCGCCGCGCAGCAATCCCTGACCCAGGACGACCTGCTGCGCTTCGACACGTTCGGGAATGTGTCGCTGATCCATGTCACCGACATTCATGCACAGCTCAAGCCGATCTGGTTCCGAGAGCCCGAGTTCAACTTCGGCGTCGGCGACGTCCGGGGCCTGCCGCCGCATGTCACGGGCCAGGATTTCCTGAACCTCTACAACCTGACGCCCGGCTCGCGGGAGGCCTATGCCCTGACCTATCAGGATTTCGTGGCATTGGGGCGCGAATACGGCAAGATGGGCGGCCTCGACCGCATCGCGACCGTGGTCAAGGCGATCCGCGCCGACCGTTCGGATGCGATCCTGCTCGATGGCGGCGACACCTGGCATGGTTCGATGTCCTCGTATCTCAGCCGGGGGCAGGACATGGTGAACCTGATGAACCTGCTCGGGACCGAGGCGATGACCTCGCATTGGGAATGGACCTTCGGCACGGACCGGGTGATGGAGCTGATGGAACAGCTCAACTTCCCCTTCCTCGGCCAGAACATCTTTGACGCCGAATGGGACGAACCCTACGAGGATATCCCCTCGTACACCTTCTTCGACCGGGGCGGCGTCAAGGTCGCCGTGATCGGTCAGGCCTTCCCCTATACCCCCATCGCCAACCCGCGCTGGATGTTCCCCGAATTCAGCTTCGGCATCCGCGACGAGCGCATGCAGGAGATGGTGGACGAGGTCCGCGGCGACGGGGCCGATGTGGTGGTCGTGCTGTCGCACAACGGCTTCGACGTGGACCGCAAGATGGCGGGCCGGGTCAATGGCATCGACGTGATCCTGACGGGCCATACCCATGACGCCCTGCCCGAGCCGGTGCTGGTGGGCGAGACGCTGCTGATCGCCTCGGGCAGCCACGGCAAGTTCGTAACCCGTCTGGATCTGGACGTGCGCGACGGTCGGATGATGGGTTTCCGCCACAAGCTGATCCCGATCTTCTCGGACGTGATCGCGCCCGATGCCGAGATGGCTGCCGCCATCGAAGCCGAGCGCGCGCCCTACAAGGACCAGATGGAAGAAGTTGTCGGCACCTCCGACAGCCTGCTCTACCGCCGCGGCAATTTCGCCGGAACCTGGGACAACCTGATCTGCGACGCGGTGATGAGCGAGCGCGACGTGGAGATCGCCATGTCCCCGGGCGTGCGCTGGGGCGCCAGCATCATGCCGGGCCAGGACATCACCCGCGAGGATATCCACAACGTCACCTCGATGACCTACGGACAGGTTTATCGCACGGAAATGACCGGGGAACTCATCCACACGATCCTGGAAGACGTGGCCGACAACCTGTTCAACACCGACCCCTATTACCAGCAGGGCGGCGACATGGTGCGGCTGGGCGGCCTTGGCTATGCCATCGACATCTCCAAGCCCATCGGTGAGCGGATCACCGGCCTCACGCTGCTGAGGACCGGCGAGGCGCTGGACCCCGCGCGCAGCTACACGGTCGGCGGCTGGGCCTCGGTCAACGAGGGCACCGAAGGGCCGATGATCTGGGACCTGGTGGAAGCCCATATCCGCAAACTCGGGACCGTCAGCGCCGAACCCAACGGGTCGGTCACGGTCACCGGCCAATAATCCGAACGAAGGAGCAAGCGTCATGACCGACAGGACCGACGACGACGCGCTTGACGGCGCCGCAATCGACGTCAGCCGCCGCGGCTTCCTGCGCACCGCCACCCTCGCCGCCGGCGGGGCCGCGCTGGGCGGGGCCGCTGCCGCGCAGGAAACCCCCGATCCGCTGATCACTGAAGTGCAGGAATGGGCCTCGGCCACCGGCGAGGGTGTGGACGCCACGCCCTATGGCCTGCCGATCCGCTTCGAGGGCGATGTAGTGCGCCGCACCGTGTCCTGGCTGACCGCCGATCCGATCAGTTCGATCAACTTCACGCCGATCCACGCGCTGGACGGCACGATCACCCCCGCCGGCTGCGCCTTCGAGCGGCACCATTCCGGCGCCATCGAGCTTTCCAAGGACGACTACCGGCTGATGATCACCGGGCTGGTGGACCGGCCGCTGGTCTTCACCTGGGACGACCTGCAACGCTTCCCCCGCGAAAACCATGTCTATTTCTGCGAATGCGCGGCGAACTCGGGCATGGAATGGGGCGGCGCACAGCTGAACGGCGCGCAATTCACCCATGGCATGATTCACAACATGGAATATTCAGGCATCCCGCTGCGTGTGCTGCTGGAGGAAGCGGGCGTCCAACCCGAGGGCCAGTGGATCTATGTCGAGGGCGCCGATGCCTCGTCCAACGGCCGCTCGATGCCGATCGAGAAGGCGATGGACGACGTGCTGGTGGCGCTCACCGCCAACGGCGAGGCGCTGCGCAAGGAGCATGGCTATCCCGTGCGGCTGGTCGTGCCGGGCTGGGAAGGCAATATGTGGGTCAAATGGCTGCGCCGCATCGGCGTCACCCATTCGGCGGTCGAGGCGCGCGAGGAGACCTCGAAATACACCGACCTCATGCCCGATGGCCGGGCCCGGAAATGGACCTGGGCCATGGACGCAAAATCGGTCATCACCTCGCCCTCGCCGCAGAAACCCATCACCCATGGCACCGGGCCGCTGGTCATCACCGGCCTCGCCTGGTCGGGCCGGGGCGCGGTCACCCGGGTCGATGTTTCGCTCGATGGCGGCGTGAACTGGCAGGAGGCGCGCATCGGCACGCAAGGTGGCAAATACGCCCTGTCGCGCTTCTACCTGGACATCGACTGGGACGGCTCGCCCCTGCTGCTGCAATCGCGCGCGACCGACGAGACGGGCTATGTCCAGCCCACCAAGGACGCGCTGCGCGAGATCCGCGGCCTCAACTCGGTCTACCACAACAACGGCATCCAGACCTGGGCTGTCTACGAAAACGGAGCGGTGGAAAATGTCGAAGTCGGCTCGTAACCTCCTCGCGGCCACCGCGATCATCCTGGCGCTTCCGGCAAGCGCGCAGACCTACAACCTGGGCCGCACCGCGCTGCCCGAGGAAATCGCCGCCTGGGACGTGGCGGTCGAGCCTGATGGAACCGGCCTGCCGGTCGGATCGGGCGATGTGCTGACCGGCGAGGACCTCTGGGTCGAGAATTGCGCCATGTGCCACGGCGATTTCGGCGAGGGGGCCGGGGCCTATCCGGTGATCGCCGGCGGCGACGGCACCCTGCGCGACCGCCGCCCGGTGAAGACGGTGGGCAGCTATTGGCCCTATCTCTCGACCGTCTGGGATTACATCCACCGCTCAATGCCCTTCGGCAACGCGCAGATCCTGACGGATGACGAGACATACGCGATCACAGCCTATATTCTCTATTCGAACGGTATCGTTGACGACGATTTCGTGCTGTCGAACGAGAATTTCACCGAGGTGCCGATGCCCAATGCCGAGGGTTTCTACGCCGACGACCGGGTGGAGACGGAATTCCCGCTGTTCACGGCTGAAGCCTGCATGGCGGATTGCGGCCCGGCGGTGCATGTCACCCGCCGCGCCACCGACCTGCAGTCGACGCCCGAAGGCGCGGTGACGGTCTTCGCGCCGGACCGCCCCAATGGCGTGGCCGATGGGGCCGGGGCGCCCGAGGGCGGCGAAGGGGCCGCGCCCGCGCCGGTCCAGGAAGCGGCCGCCGAGCCCGAACCCGAACCCGCCGCCGGGCCGGACCCGGCGCTGGTGGCCCAAGGCGAGGGGCTCTGGCGTCAGTGCCGCAGCTGCCACACGGTCGGCGACAATGCCCGCAACGGCACAGGCCCGCAGCTCAACGGCGTCGTTGGCCGCCATGCCGGGGCCGTCGAAGGCTTCCGCTACTCGCCGCCCATGCAGGAAGCGGGCGAAGCAGGCCTGATCTGGACCGTCGAGGAGCTGGACCAGTTCCTCGCCGACCCCCGCGCCTATATGCGCGGCACGCGGATGAGCTTCCGCGGGATCCGCGACGCGGCCGACCGGGCGGCGATCATCGCCTATCTGCAAGCCCATCCCGGCTGACATCATGATCCAGGCACCGCGCGTCCTCGCCCTTGCCACCCTCCTTGCCGGGGCCTTCGCGGCCCCGGCCCTGCCGCAAGCCGCTGACCGTGCCGAGGCCCTGGGCGATCCCGCCCGGGGCCTTGCGCTGTACCGCCGCGACTGCGCCTTCTGCCACCAGATCGGCGAGGAGGCGCAGAACGCCGTCGGCCCCCATCTGAACCGGATCTTCGACCGCGGCGCCGGGGCGCTGGAGGATTTCCGCTATTCCGCGGGCCTTGCCCGGATGGGCGATGACGGGCTGACCTGGACTTACGAGACACTCGACGCCTATCTGGCCAATCCCCGCGCGCTGGTCTCGGGCACCCGCATGTCCTATCGGGGCCTGCGGGACGAGCAGGGGCGCCACGACCTGATCGCCTTCTTGCGGGCCAATTCCGACCAGCCGCAGAACATCCCCGAATCCGCGCCGACCGCCCTGCCCCGCCAGCCCGATCTCTCGGCCGAGGTGCTGGCGCTGGAGGGAGACGAGGAATACGGCGAGTACCTGGCCGCCGAATGCACCACCTGCCACCAGCGCAGCGGCGCCGATGCCGGGATCCCGGCCATCGTCGGCTGGCCGCCGCAGGATTTCGTCGTCGCCATGCACGCCTACAAGCAGGGGTTGCGCCCGCATCCGGTGATGCAGATGATGGCCGGGCGGCTCGACGACGAGCAGATTGCCGCGCTCGCCGCTTACTTCGCGACGCTGGGCGAATGACGCGAACGACCGGGGCGCGCCCGCCGCCGCGCCCCGCCCCCGAGGAGGAGACCGCACCGGCCGCGCCGGATGGGGTTGGGGGGATGAGGCGGCCTTTGTGCTGATATCAGGGAGGAACGTATGACACTGAACCGACGCCTATTTCTTGCCAGCGCCACGGCTGTGACCGCCACGCTGGCCGCGCCCGCCGTGCTGGGTCAGGCCCGCCCGCGGGTGATCGTGATCGGCGGCGGCGCGGGCGGGGCCACCGCCGCGCGCTATATCGCCAAGGACAGCGACGGGGCCATCGACGTCACGCTGATCGAGCCGACGCGGCAGTATTACACCTGCTTCTTCTCGAACCTCTATCTGGGCGGGTTCTGGGAGTATGAGAACCTTGGCCATTCCTACGGCACGCTGGCGGCCGAGTACGGGATCAACGTCCTGCACGACTGGGCGGTGGGCGTGGATCGCGACGCCAAGACCGTCAGCACCGCGGGCGGCCATACCCTGCCCTACGACCGGCTGATCGTCGCCCCCGGCATCGACTTCATCGAGGGCTCGGTCCCCGGCTGGGATGTCAGCGCCCAGGACGTGATGCCCCATGCCTACAAGGCCGGCAGCCAGACCCAATTGCTGAAGCATCAGGTCGAGAGCATGCGCGAGGGCGGCACCTTCGCCATGGTCGCGCCGCCCAACCCCTATCGCTGCCCGCCCGGCCCCTATGAGCGGGTCTCGATGGTCGCCCATGTCCTCAGCCAACGGAACCCAACGGCGAAGATCCTGGTCCTCGACCCCAAGGAGAGCTTCTCGAAACAAGGCCTCTTCGAAGAAGGCTGGGCGCGCCATTACAGCGGCATGATCGAGCGGATCGGTCCCGATTTCGGCGGCGATGCCGTCGAGGTGCGGCCCGACAGCATGGAGATTGTCGTCGATGGCGAGGTGCAGGCGGTCGATGTCTGCAACGTGATCCCGGCGCAGAAGGCCGGGCGCATCGCCGAACTCGCCGGGCTGACGGATGGCAATTGGGCGCCGGTGACGCCGACCGACATGCGCTCGCGCCTTGACGAGGCCTGTTTCGTGCTGGGCGATGCCTCGGCCCAGGGGGCGATGCCGAAATCGGGCTTCTCGGCCAACAGCCAGGCAAAGGTCGTGGCCAATGCCGTGCGCGCCGACCTGACCGGCAGCCGCCTGTTCCCGGCGCGCTATTCCAACACCTGCTGGTCGCTGATCGCGCCCGAGGACGGCGTCAAGGTCGGCGCCAGCTACGAGCCGGGCGCCGATCAGATCGAAAGCGTCTCCAGCTTCGTCAGCCAGGTGGGCGAGGATGCCGACCTGCGGCGGCGCACCTACGAGGAAAGCATCGGCTGGTACGAGGGGATCTGCGCCGACATTTTCGGCTGACCCGGCAACGAAAAACCCCCGGCGGTGATGCCGCCGGGGGTCTTGCTTTCCGTGATCCCGACAGGATCAGCCGCGGCGGGCGGTCAGCGCGGTCCAGGCGCCGCTGACGATCAGCGCGGCCGCGACGGCCTTGACCGCATCACCCGGCAGGAAGGGCAGCGCACCGACCGTGGCAGCACCCGACAGGTCCAAGGGCGTCACGGCGGTCAGCCAGGCCAGGCCCGGCACATAGAGCGCGGCCGACACCAGCAGAGCGCTGAGCGCGGTGCCGACGAAACCCCGGGCCAGGCCCCGCTCGGCCAGCAGGCCCGCGGCCCAGGCCATCGCCACGAAGCCCAAGAGGAAGCCGCCGGTCGGGCCCATCAGATAGGCCGCACCCGCGCCGCCACCGGCGAAGACCGGCAGACCCGCCGCCCCTTCGAGCAGGTAGGCCACGACCGCCGCGGCGCCCAGACGCGAGCCGGCGGTGAAGCCGACCAGCAGGATCGCCAGGGTTTGCAGGGTCATCGGCACGGGCAGCATGGGCACGCTGACCTGGGCACCCACCGCGATCAGGGCTGAGCCGCCCAGCACGATGAGGGCTTTCTTGACGAGCGAGGACGTCCCGAACGACGCCTGAAGAAGGGTTTGCTGGGCCACGAGTATCTCCCTGATCCTTGGTCCGAGTTGCAGCGTTTATCCAGCGCCGCGCGCAGGCGGTCAAGCGTCCGTGCGGGCGCGGGGCGAATTTCGGGCGAATGACTTTGCAAACCGAGGTCTTTGCAAACGCCTGGAGTTTACAGCCGCCCGACGCCGCGAAAACCCGGCCCCGCAGCCGCGGCCCAACGCCGCCTTGCCTTGCGCCATGCCCGATGGCATGAGCCAGCCATGACCGAGAGCCTCCGCACCCCCGAATCACCCGCCCCCCGACTCGCCCTGATCACCGGCGCCTCGCGCGGCCTTGGCGCTGCGCTGGCCGAGGCTCTGGGCGCCGAGGGCTGGCATATCATCGCCCTCGCCCGGACCACCGGCGCGCTCGAGGAACTGGATGACCGTATCCAGGCCAAGGGCGGCAGCGCCACGCTGGTGCCGGTGGACATCACCAATGACGATGCGATGCGGCAGATCTGCCTGTCGATCCACCAACGCTGGGGCAAGGTCGACCTCTGGGCGCATCCGGCCGTGCATGTGCCGCCGCTGGCCCCGGCCGGGCATATCGCCGCCAAGGATTGGGACAAGACCATCTCGATCACCCTGCGCGCCACGGGCGCGCTGATCCCGATGATCGAGCCGCTGCTGCGGGCCAGCGGTCAGGGAACCGCGCTCTTCTTCGACGATGCCGCCTGGCATGACGGCGCGGGCACCGCCAAATTCTTCGGTGCCTATGGCGCGGCAAAAGCCGGGCAGATCGCGCTGGCCCGCGCCTGGCAGGCTGAAAACGCGGCGCTGGGTCCGACCCGCGCGCCGCGCATTCTGATCGACACGCCCGCGCCGATGCCGACCGCCACGCGCGGCCGCTTCTTCCCGGGTGAGGATGCCTCGCTGCTGACCCCCTGCGCCGATGAGGCCAAGCGGTTGCTCGGCCTCATCGGCTGAAGGGCTCAGCGCAGCTCGGTCACGTAGAGCCGGGTATTGGGCACGCGCGAACGGTTGTAGGTGGCGATCCAGATGTCGTACTGGCCCGAGCGCGGGCTGCCGAAGCGGATCGCCGGGTCCAGCCCGTCGGTGTCATCGTTGCAATACCAGTTGCCGCTCGGATCGTTGATCAGCAGGATCGTGTCGCCCGGGGCGCGGACATAGAAAGTCAGCGGCCAGCTGCTGGCCTGATAATGCACGCGGAAGTCGGGCGCGTTGGCGACCCAGCCGCCACCGGGGCAGCCGTTGACCGGGTTGAAGTGGACATCTCCACCGGCCCGGCCCTGCAGCCATTGCGGATCCGGGGTGAAGCCCGCGACCAGGTTGAACGAGCCATAGGACGGCCGGAGGTTGTAGTTCTGCGCCTCGGCCGGACGGGTGCCGACAGCGGCGAGCGAGGTCACGGCCAGGGCCGCGGCAAAGGCCAGTTTGATAAATTTCCGCATCGTAGTCTCCATGGGTATCTCAAATCCGCGACCGGGAGGCTTTGGGCTTGGCGGCGATGAATAGCGGCCTGGCATTGCCCCCCGGATCAGGCGGAATGCTGCCCGCAAATCCGCCAACTGTCCAGTTTCATTCTATTTGTTCAGGCCTTTGTTAAGGATTGAAACAATTTGCTGACACCCGCATGCCCCGCCCCGCGACGTGATGGCCCTTGCCCGCCTCCCGCACCGGGGTAAGCTGCCAGCCCGTGACCTGCCCGAGGCGCCGATGCATCCGACCTCCCCGAAGATCCGCTGGCTGTTGCGCGCCGGTTTCGCGCTGGCGCTCGTTGGCACGCTCTATTTCGGCATCCGGGTGGCCATGGGCGCTTTCTATTGGTCCGACCCCGCGCATCGGGACCAGGTGATCGAGGGCTGGATGCCGCTGGGCTATGTCGGCCGCTCGTGGAACGTCCCGCGCGAGGTGATGATGGAGATCGCCGGCATCACCCCCGATGGCCGCCCGCGCCGCAGCCTGGAGATGATCGCCCGGGACGAAAACATTCCCCTGCCCGTTCTGATCGAGCGGATCCAGAGCGGCATCGCGCAGTGGCGCGAGCGTCCGCATGACTGAGTGGATGCTGGCCCAGGTCGCGGATTGGGGGGCGCTGGCGCTGGCCATCGTGACCTTTCTGTCCTGCCTAGCCCTGCCGGTGCCCTCGTCGATGATGATGCTGACGGCCGGGGCCTTTGCCGCCTCGGGCGATCTGGCACTGGGCCCCGCGGCGGCGGCGGCGCTGGGGGGCGCGGTGCTGGGCGATCAGGCGGGCTATCAGCTGGGGCGGCTGGGATACCGGCAGGCCGAGGGCTGGCTTCTGCGCTCGCGCAGCCGCGCCGCGGTGCTGCAGCGTGCCCGGCATTCGGTGCAAACGGGCGGCGGCATTGCCGTCTTCCTGTCGCGCTGGCTGTTCAGCGTGCTCGGCCCCTATGTCAACCTGCTGGCGGGGGGCGCGGGCATGAACTGGCTCACCTTCACGGCGATGGGGATCCTGGGCGAGATTGTCTGGGTCGCGGCCTATATCGGCCTTGGGTATCTGGCCGGCGGCCAGATCGCCCAGGCGAGCGACATCCTGGGCAATGCGCTGGGCCTGCTGGCCTCGCTGGCGCTGACGCTGGGGCTGGGATGGCTTCTGTGGAAGCGTACCCACCGCAGGCCCGCGGCCTAGCTCTCGTCGCGCTCGGCCAGCTCCAGCCATTCCTCCTCGGCCGCGGCCAGCGCCGCCTGCCGCTGGCCCAGCATCTCGGTCGCCTTGGCGGCCTTGACCGGCTCGCGGGTGTAGAGGTCGGCGTCGGACAACAGCTCGGACAGTTTGCCGATCTCGGCCTCCAGCCGGGCGATCTCGGCCGGCAGCGCGGCGAGGCGCTTTTTCTCGGTGAAGGTCAGCGTGGCGGCCTTGATCGCCGCCTTGGCGGCAGCCTTGGAGCCGGGCTTCGGCGCCTCGGCCTTTACCGCCACCGGGCGCCCGGGCTCTTCCGACAGCGCCTTCTGCGCCCGGTAATCCGACCAGCCGCCGGCATAGGCGATGATCTTGCCCTGCCCCTCGAAGGCCAGCGTCGTCGTCGCCACCCGGTCGATGAAATCCCGGTCGTGGCTGACCAGCAATACGGTTCCCGGGTATTCGCCCAAGAGGTCCTGCAACAGGTCGAGCGTTTCCACGTCCAGGTCGTTGGTCGGTTCGTCCAGCACCAGCAGGTTCGATTCCCGCGCCATGATCCGCGCCAGCAGAAGCCGCGCGCGTTCCCCGCCCGAAAGGCTGCGCACCGGGGCCCGGGCCTGCTGCTCGTCGAAGAGGAAGTCCTTCAGATAGGCGACCACATGCTTCGGCACGCCCCGCACCATGACCTGATCTGCCTGACCGCTGACCCGCATCAAGGGATCGCCGGTCAGGTTCTCCCACAGCGTCGCCTCGGGATCGAGCCGGGCGCGGGTCTGGTCGAAAACCGCCATCTCCAGATTGGTGCCCAGCCGGATCGTACCGCTGTCGGGCTGGATCTCACCGGTCAGCAGTTTCAGCAGCGTCGTCTTGCCCGCGCCATTGGGGCCGACCAACGCCACCCGGTCGCCGCGAAGGACCTTGAGCGACAGGTCGCGCACGATCGGCACGCCCTCGAAGGACTTGCTGATCCCGACCGCCTCGGCCACCAGCTTGCCCGATTGCGGCCCGGCCTCCAGTGCCATCGCCGCCGTGCCCTGCCGCCGGATCTGCGAGGATCGCTCGTCCCGCAAGGCCTGCAAGGCGCGGACCCGGCCCTGGTTGCGCTTGCGCCGGGCGCTGATGCCTTCGACGGCCCATTTCGCCTCGTGCTTGATCTTGCGATCCAGCTTGTGGCGGGCCTCGTCCTCTTCGGCCCAGGTCCGGTCGCGCCAATCCTCGAAGGCGGCGAAGCTCTGGTCCAGACGGCGCACCTGCCCCCGGTCGACCCAGAGCATCGCCCGGCTCAGCGCGTTCAGGAAGGCCCGGTCGTGGCTGATCATCACGAAGCCCGCCCGCGTCTCGCGCAGGCGTTCCTCCAGCCAGCCGATGGCCTGGATATCGAGGTGGTTCGTGGGCTCATCGAGCAGCATCAGCTCCGGCGCCTCGGCCAGCAGTTTCGCCAGCGCCGCCCGGCGCCTCTCGCCGCCGCTCGCCGTCTCGACGGCGACAGAGGGGTCGAACCCCAGCCCTTCGGCCGCGATCTCGACCCGGTAGCCCTCGGACGGGTCGAGCCGCGACAGCGCGTAATCGCCCAGCGTGGCGAAACCCTTGAAATCGGGCTCCTGCTCCATGTAGCCAACCGTGGTCCCCGGGGTCAGCACGCGCCCGCCCTGATCGGGATCGACCAGCCCGGCCATGATCTTCATCAGCGTTGATTTGCCCGAGCCGTTGCGCCCGACCAGCGCCAGCCGGTCGCCGGGCTGGATCACGAGGTCGAGCCCGTCGAACAGCGGGTTGCCGCCATAGGTGAGCGAAATGCCGGAAAGCTGGAGAAGGGGTGCGGGCGCCATGGCGGCGGGCTATCCCGGCGCCTCGATGCGGTCAAGGGTTCGCGCATCGCGGGTCTTGAAACAGCGCCCCGCCACGCCATGTAAATATCATTAACATATGGAGCTGCGATGAACCTGATCCTGAACGTCTTGTGGATTGTGCTGGGCGGCGCCTGGATGGCGGCGGGCTGGCTGCTGGCGGCGCTGCTCATGGCGCTGAGCATCGTGGGCCTGCCCTGGGCGCGCTCGGCGGTGGTGATGGCGGGCTACACGCTCTTGCCTTTCGGGATGCGCGCGGCGGACCGCGAGGAGGTCACCGGGCCCGACATCGGCACCGGCGCCCTGGGGACGTTGGGGAACCTGCTGTGGCTGGTGCTGGCGGGCTGGTGGCTGGCGCTGGGCCATCTGATGGCGGCGGTGCTGAACGCGGTGACGATCATCGGCCTGCCCTTCGCCTGGGCGCACCTCAAACTCGCGGGCTTCGCGCTCTGGCCGGTGGGGCGGACGCTGGTGCCGCGCTGACGGCCACACCCGGCCCCCGGACCGGGGCCGGGTGTCAGGGGGCTTCGACGGCACCGCCCCGACGACCTGCCGCGGCGCTTCCCTCAAGGCCCCCGACAGATCCGGGCCAAGGAGCGGAGGTAGTTTTCCAGATCATCCAGCATCGCCGCGCTGTCGGTCAGGCGGTCGACATTGCCCTCGGCCCGCGTGCGGTTGACGCCATAGCACAGCGCCGCCGCCAGCTGGAACCGGCGCTGCGCCTCGCCCAGATCGCGGCCGACGCGGGCCAGGCGTTCCTGTACCAGCGCCACCTCCTGACAGGCGGTGGTATGGGCCGATCGCTCCTCCAGCCGGGCCAGCACGCCCCGCCGGGTGACCCAGCCGAGGCCGGCGTAGAGGCTCACCTCGATGTCATCGAGCCGGGTATCGACCAGACGATAGGCGCTCAGCCCGGCACGGAAATGATCCTCGCAGGGGTCGGCGGCGAAGGCGGGGAAAGCGGCAAGCAGCAGGGCAAGGACAAGGCGCATGATCTGTGGGGCGCATGAAAGGGATCAGGACCCCATGCTGCAGCGCCGGGATTAAGAAATCGTGCGCCCGCCCTGCTTTAGGAACCCTGCGGTGCGGCGGGGTGCGGGGCGGACCGCCGCAGGGGGGCGCTCACCCCCCTTCCCGCTATCTCGGGATCTCGCCCTCGACCGCGGCCAGCGCCGTGCTGCGCAGCGAGCCGTTGAAGTCGTGCGACGCGCCGCGGACGACCGTGACCCCCGCCGGAACCCCGCGCGCCTGAAGGCCCGCAATATACTCCTGCGACAGAACCGGCGCGGTGTTGGAATCGTTGGACCCGACGACCGCGATCACCCGCGTCGACCGCGGCACGCGCGAAGCGAACTGACTGGGGGATTCGCTGTTCTGCCAGGCGCCCCGCCCGCGCATGCTGCGCCAGCGGCCGATGTCGCAGGGGCAGGACACCAGCACCGCGCTGTCCACCAACTGGGGAAAACGCCCGATGATCGCGCCGACTTGCGCAGCACCGCCCGAATGCCCCACCACGATCACCCGGCGCGCGCCGGTCGCCCGTTGCAGCGCGCGAATGCTCTCGGCCACCAGATCGTTGTTGCGCCGGGTGTAATGGTCGCGCCGGTTGTTGTTGCTGCCCGCGCTTTGCAGGCCGCGACCGCCGGAATAGCCCGGCCGGACCAGGGCCACGGCGACCACGCCGCTGTTCCGCCGCGCGATGTCTTCGGCGAAACTCCGGTGATAGGTGGCGTCGCGGCCATTCGAGAGGTCCCCGTGCAGGACGACGACCAAGGCCCGTTGTCCCGAGCCGAACATCGTGCCCGCCAGGGGGCCGGGGATCTGCGCGGAGGCGAGCGAGGACAGGGCCAGGGTGAAAAAGGCAACGAGCAGGGCGCGGAAGTCCCGACGAGCAATGCGCATGGCGAACTCCTTGGACAAAGACACTACGGAATGCGAACAGGCTGACGGAATACAGCCCATAACGCAACCTTTTAAGGTCCAAAGCGTCCTGAGCTACAATTCCTGCGGCCGCATCCCGTCCACCACCGATGGGATTGCTGCGCGATGAAAGCGCGCCTCAAGGCTTGCTTCGGCGTTTCGATGGAAGGCGTGGGTGCCCCCTGACCTGCTCCCCTTGGAGTCCGCGTTTATAGGTTAGCTCTGTTCAGAGTTTGGTCCTCTTGTGACCGTTGGTGATACTCCCGCGGGGTGAGGCCGTCGAGGCTCGAATGCGGGCGGTGGTGGTTGTAGTCGTCGCGCCATG